>Ga0210063_1000003_pt1 | contig 248779 bp, 242 predicted proteins | sample Muzzi_PWA_D1_FD_185529 | JGI IMG/M metagenome (GOLD analysis project Ga0210063, IMG submission 185529) | Wetland microbial communities from San Francisco Bay, California, USA, that impact long-term carbon sequestration - Muzzi_PWA_D1 (SPAdes) | ecosystem: Environmental > Aquatic > Marine >... | reverse complement strand
GCTGCGGCTTCCCGGTGATCACGATGAACCGCGAGACCTCGCTGCGCCAGGCCGGCACCCACGTCGGCGACGCGCTCGACGCCGGCGCCGACTGCCTGGTCACGCCCTGCCCGCTCTGCCACCTCAACCTCGACATGCAGCAGCCCGAGGCGGCCAAGGTCGTCAACCGCGACCTCGGCCTCGCCGTGCTGCACCTGCCGCAGCTGGTCGGGCTGGCGCTCGGCGCCGAGCCGAAGCAGCTCGGGATGAGCAGGCACATCGCCTCGACCGGGTGGGTCGAGGAGCGTCTCGCCGGCGCGACCGCGGCGGCCTAGGCCGCGCTCACGGAGGTGGACCCGCACCTGCCGCTGGCGGCGGCGACCAGCACCTCCGACGTCATCCTCGACCTCTTCCTGGTCCTGCTCGCGGCCAAGATCGGCGACGAGGTCTTCAAGCGGATCGGGCAGCCGGCGATCGTCGGCGAGATCCTCGCCGGCGTCCTGGTCGGGCCCTCGCTGCTCGGCCTGGTCGAGCTCGGCGACGTGCTCGAAGTGTTCGCCGAGCTGGGTGTGATCTTCCTGCTCTTCTGGGTCGGCCTCGAGACCCGGGTCTCGGAGATGCGGGCGGTCGGCCGGACGGCGCTCTCGGTCGGCGTGATCGGCGTCGTGCTGCCCTTCGCCGGCGGCCTGGCGCTGGCGCTCGGGCTGGGCGAAGCGACCGGCACCGCGGTCTTCCTCGGCGCCGCCCTGGCGGCGACCAGCGTCGGCATCACCTCGGCCGTGCTGATCGAGCTGGGACTGATCCGCACGCGCGCCGCTCGGACCCTGCTCGGGGCGGCGATCGTCGACGACATCCTCGCCCTGATCCTGGTCGCGGTCGCGACCGGCGTCGCCGCCGAGGGCGGGCTCGACCCGGTCGAACTGCTGGTCGTGGTCGGGCTGGCGCTGGGCTTCGTCGCCTTCTTCGCGCTCGGCGGCACGCGGGCGATGGCGCGGCGGCCGCAGCTGCTCAAGGAGCCGCGCTTCTCCGAGTCGCCGCTGCTGCCGGCGGTGATCCTCTGCCTCGGCGTCGCCGTGCTCGCCGCACAGATCGGGCTGGCGGCGATCATCGGCGCCTTCCTCGCCGGGCTGATGGTCGCCGAGACCAAGGAGCAGCACCCGATCGAGGACGAGGTCGCGCCGCTCTACGCCTTCTTCCCGCCCTTCTTCTTCGTCGCGATCGGGATCCAGCTCGACCTCGGCGCGCTGCTCGACTGGGGCACGCTCGCCCTGCTCGCCGCCGTCACCGTCGTCGCCGCCGCGACCAAGCTGGTCGGCGCCTGGATCGGGGCGCGCAAGATGAAGCCCGACGAGAGGCGCCTGGTCGCGATCGGGATGATCCCGCGCGGCGAGGTCGGGATCATCGTCGCCGGGATCGGCGCCATCGCCGGCGTGATCGACGAGCAGCTCTTCGCCGTGATCGTCGCAATGTCGATCCTGACCACCCTGGTCGTACCCCCGCTGCTACGCCGGATGCAGGGTCAGTCGCTCGCGTAGCTGGTATACGGAATCCGATACTAGAAGTATCGGTATTTCGATACTTCTAGTATCGGCTAAGCGATACTCGAGGCCGAGGCTCACGGGCGCGGCGCGTCGCATACCCTGCGCTCCCCATGGCCATCGCCGTCGCCACCTTCCTGATCGTGCTCGCGATCATCGCCAGCGAGAAGATGCACCGCACCAACATCGCGCTGCTCGGCGCGGCGATCGTCGTGCTCTTCGTCGGCGACTTCTCCCAGGAGCAGGCGATCGAGTCGATCGACTTCAACACGATCGGGCTGCTCGTCGGGATGATGATCCTCGTCTACCTGACCCAGCAGACCGGCGTCTACGACTTCGTCGCGATCCGCGCCGGCCAGATCTCCGGCGGCAAATCGTTCGCGGTGACGATGAGCCTCGCCGGCACGACGGCGGTGCTCTCCGCCTTCCTCGACAACCTGACCACGATCCTGCTGATCACGCCGATCACCTTCCTGCTCGCCGACGCGCTCGACATCGACGCGATTCCGCTGCTGATCATCGAGGTGATCGCCTCCAACATCGGCGGCACCGCGACCCTGATCGGCGACCCGCCGAACATCATCATCGCCGGCGCCACCGGGCTCAGCTTCAACGCCTTCATCGTCAACCTGGCGCCGATCGTGATCGTCACCTTCGCGGTCGTGATCCCGCTGCTCTACGCGGTCTTCCGCCGCCGCCTGCACGTCGAGGAGCGCAACCGCAAAGCGATCATGGAGCTGAACGCGATCGCCTCGATCCGCGACTCGGCCGAGCTGCGCCGCACCGGCCCGGTCCTGATCGCCACCGTGCTCGCCTTCTTCGCCCACCAGGCGTTGCACATCGAGCCGGCGACGGTGGCGCTGAGCGGCGCCGCGGTCGGCCTGCTCGTGACCAGGATCGACCTCGAGGAAACGCTCGCCCACATCGAGTGGACGACGCTGTTCTTCTTCGTCGCCCTGTTCGTGATGGTCGGGGCGCTGGAGGCGACCGGCGCGATCGGCCACGTCGCCGACGCGGTCAAGGACATCACCGGCGGCGACCGCACCGCCGAGCTGCTCGGCATCGTCTGGATCGCGGCGCTCGGCTCGGGGGTGGTCGACAACATCCCCTTCACGACGGCGATGATCCCGGTCGTGCGCGAGCTGCAGGAAGCGGCCGGCAACGGCGGCGACGACGCCTACTGGTGGGCGCTGGCGCTGGGCGCCTGCTTCGGCGGCAACGCGACGATGATCGCCGCCGCCGCCAACGTCGCCGCCGCCGGGCTGGCCGAGCGGGCCGGGACGCCAATCGGCTTCATGACCTTCCTGCGCGTCGGCCTGCCGGTCACGTTCATCTCGATCGCAATGGCATCTGCTTACATCGCAATCCGCTACGTCGCCCTCTGATCCGGAACAGCTAGGAGAGACCCATGTCCGATTCGATCGTCAAGAAGGCCCTGCGGGAGATCGAGCCGCTCGACGCCGACGAGCTGATCGGCCCGGCGGCGCGGCGCGTGATCGACCTCGGGCTGCCGGGGCTGCCGGCGGTCGAAAAGAACGGCAGCTTCGTCGGCATCTTCGGCGAACGCGAGTTCATGGCGGCGCTCTTCCCCGGCTACGTCGGCGAGCTCGCCTCGGCGGCGATGGTCTCGCGCTCGGTCGACGAGACGATCGAGCGTCGCTCCAACTGCGCCGAGCAGCCGATCCGGCGCTGGCTGACCACCGACCACGTCCTGGTCGAGGACGACTACTCCGACACCCAGCTGGCCGAGCTCTTCCTCCATCACCGCGTGCTGATCGTCCCGATCGCGACCGCCGGCAAGGTCCACGCCGTCGTCACCCGCCACGACTTCTTCTGCGAGCTGGTCAACCGCTTCGGCGTTCTCGCCGAGGATCTCGGCGACTGACGGCCCCAGGGGCCACAATGCGGCGTCCTCGGTCGCTCGCGTGCGAAGCACGCCACGCTCCCTGCGTCCTTGCATTGCGGCCCCTGGGACTCGTCAGCAGAGACCACGCGCTATCAGCAGCTCGGCTAGCTGGACGGTGTTGGTCGCGGCGCCCTTGCGCAGGTTGTCGGAGACGATCCAGAGGTCGAGCGCGCGCTCGTTGCCGGGGTCGCGGCGGATGCGGCCGACGAAGACGTCGTCGCGGCCGGCGGCGTCGATCGCCATCGGGTAGCGGCCGGCCGCGGGGTCGTCGACGACGGTCACTCCCGGCGCGGCGGCGAGCAACTCGCGGGCGCGCCCGGGCTCGAGCGGCTCGCGGGTCTCGACGTTGACCGCCTCGGAGTGGCCGGTGACGACCGGCACGCGCACGCAGGTGGCGCTGATCCGGATCGCGTCGTCGCCGAGGATCTTGCGGGTCTCGTTGATCAGCTTGCGCTCCTCGTCGCTGTGGTCGTCGCCGGCGGGGAAGCTGCCCGCCTGCGGCAGCGCGTTGAAGGCGACCCGGTGCGGGTAGGCGGAGGCCTGCGGATCGCCGTCGTCGAGAACGGCCCGCGACTGATCTAGCAACTCGTCGATCGCCGCCTTGCCGGTGCCGGAGACCGCCTGGTAGGTGGAGACGACGAGGCGCTCGATCCCGGCCGCGTCCTGCAGCGGCTTCAGCGCGACGACCATCTGCATCGTCGAGCAGTTCGGGTTGGCGACGATGCCGTTGTGGCTCTGCAGGTCGTCCGGGTTGACCTCGGCGACGACCAGCGGCACGTCGTCGCGCATGCGGTAATGGCTGGTGTTGTCGACGACTACGGCGCCTGCGGCGACCAGCTTCGGCACCCACTCGGCGCTGATCGCGCCGCCGGCCGAGGAGAGGACCAGGTCGAGGCCCTGGATCGAGTCATCGCTCAGCGCCCGCACCTCGAGCACCTCGTCGCCCCACTCGATCAAGTTGCCGGCCGAGCGCTCGGAGGCGAACGGAATGACCTCGTCGGCCGGGAAGTCGCGATCGGCGAGCAGGTCGAGGATCGTCGTCCCGACCAGGCCGGTGGCCCCGACTACGCCGACCCTCATGCGACCGTGGGTCGGTGGTCGGCCCCCATCGGGTCCTCGGCCTTGACCGCGTCGGCGCCGAGCTCGAACGCCTCGTGCAGCGCCTTGACCGCGTCGGGGACGCGGTCGGCGGAGATGACGCAGGAGATCTTGATCGGGGAGGTCGAGATCATCTCGATGTTGATCCCCTCCCCGCCGAGGACCTGGAAGACCTTGGCGGCGACTCCGGGGTGCGAGCGCATGCCGGCGCCGACGATCGAGACCTTGCCGATCCGCTCTTCGCTGCGCACGCCCTGGCTGACCTCGAGCGCGCTGACCGTGTCGGTCGCAGCGGTCAGGTCGGAGCGGTCGACGGTGAAGGAGAGGTCGGCCAGCGCATCATCGCCGACGGGCTCGTTCTGGATGATCACGTCGACGTTGATCCCGGCATCGGCCAGGGCGGTGAATATCCGCCCGGCGACGCCGGGCTCGTCGCCGACTCCGGTCAGGGTCACCCGCGCCTCTCCGTCGGAGTGGGTGACTGCGGTTACGAAAGGTTGCTCCATCGTCTGCTGCTCGCTCTCCTCTTCGCTGACGACGAGGGTACCGGGACCGTCTTCGAAGCTGCTGCGGCAGTGGATGCGCACGCCGTTGTTGCGCGCGTACTCGACCGAGCGCAGCTGCAGGACCTTGGCGCCTGAGGCCGACATCTCGAGCATCTCCTCGTAGGAGGCGACCGGCAGCTTGCGCGCCTCGGGCACGATCCGCGGGTCGGCGCTGAAGATCCCGGCGACGTCGGTGTAGATCTCGCAGACGCTCGCGTCGAGCGCCGCGGCGAGCGCGACCGCGGTCGTGTCGGAGCCGCCGCGGCCGAGCGTGGTCACGTCCTTGCTCTCGGTGGAGACGCCCTGGAAGCCGGCGACGAGCACGATCCGGTCCTCTTCCAGGGTCTCGCGGATGCGGTCGGCGCGGACGTCGATGATCTTCGCCCGCGTGTGCGAGGAGTCGGTGACGATGCCGGCCTGCGATCCCGTCAGCGAGATCGCCTCGTAGCCCATGTCGTGGATCGCCATCGCGCAGAGCGCGCAGGAGATCCGCTCGCCGGTCGAGAGCAGCATGTCCATCTCCCGCTCCACCGGGCGCGCCGAGATCTCCAGCGCCTGGGCGACCAGCTCGTCGGTCGTCTTGCCGCGGGCCGAGAGCACCGCGACGACGCGGCAGCCGCGCTCACGCGCGGCGACGATCCGCCCCGCGGCGCGCTTGATCTCCTCGGCGCCGGCGACGGACGTGCCGCCGAACTTCATCACGACTATGTCCGAATTTGGCTCACTCATGCCGAACTGCCCAGGATAGTCGCGCCCCGGATTTGACGCTAAAGGGCGGGGATCGTCAGGTGCAGCCGGTCGAGGCCGGCGTGCCGACGCGGCGATAGGGCACTAACGGCTCCGGCCGTTCGCCGATGATCTCCTCCGGCTCGATCACCTGCGAAGTCATGTCGGGCCAAACGAGAATCACAGCGGCGCCTTTTTCGGCCACCTTCCGCATCGTCGCCTCGGTGTGCGGAGTATCGGCATCGACGAAACCGGCGTGCTGCGGGAACGGCGACCGTTCTTCGATCGCAAGCTCGATCGCCACGTCCATCATCCGGCTGGCCGGCGACAGGACTCCATCTGGACTGACACTCATCGCTCCCACCCTTCGATCACGCTGGGGTAGCTCTGCTTGATCCCCTCTTGCGCGGAACGCATTCCTTCCCCCAGGGTACCGCGGTGAACCTCGATGCCGTCCTGCTTCGGTCAGCGGTGAGGCGCGGTCGGGCTATGAGATCAAGCGATGGCCAGCAGATCGACGCGGTTCTAGAACAATCTCCCGCGCGAATCCCCGGGACGACTCAGGCGACATCTCGCCCGACGATCGCCTCGGGCGGGACGACTCGCTTCGATCCGTCGGGGTAAACCACGACAGCGGCATAGCCTTCCTCCACCGCCTGCCAAATTTTCCGATCCGTGTAGGGAGTACCGGCATCGATGAACGACGAACGTTCCGGGACGATCGGCCGTTCTTCAATCGCACGATCGATCGCCTCGTCCATCAGCCTGCTGGCCGGTGACTGCACTCCGTTCTCGACGCTCATGCTTCCCATCCTTCGATCATTGCGAGATACCCACGCTTGATTTCCTCGATCGCCGCACGCATACCCTCGCCAAGGGTAGCGCGGTGGATCTCGACCCCGCGCTCCTTGCCGCCATCCCTGGTGAACCGGTGCATCTCGTTGAGTCCATGGGCACTGTCGTAGACACGAACTGTCTCAGCGCCGGCATCAGTATCAAGGCGCAGCACCAACGAGTAGCTGACGACCTCCGTTCCGGCCGTATCGAACTCGACGACCAAGTCAACGCCGAGGCGGTAGTCGATGACGTCCACATAGCTCGCTCCCACGCGCACGACGGTTGCCCACCGCAACGCACGCGTGGCGCGCACAATGTCAATTTTCGTCACAGCTCTGGGTCAATTTGCCGAAGAGACGCAGCCTCCGGCGGGGCTAGTGCGAAACTCGTTGACTGCGCCAGTCGTTGCTAGCCTACTCGGAGCTAGGACTGCGTTTCAGAAGGGCTCGGGCACAACGCTTGAGCCCTTTCATTTGGCCCGTCAATCACACCCATCCTTTTCTCTGTAGCTCTTTCCGTCACTGATCCGGCCTAGCTTCCTGCACCGTCAAGGCGCACGCAGTCGGTCGCTGCAAAAACAACCCCCGACCAGGCTTATACCTCGTCATCTTCGTTTGCCACGGCGACCTTGTAGGTGACTAGGGCAAAGTAGAAGCCACTAAGCGCAAGCTCACCGAGCGTCCCGAGCGCCAACCATTCGTAAATGACCTGAAAGACCTTGCCAGGATCGAGACTGGCGCCAACCAGTCCCAAGAAGGTGAGGACGAACAACAGCAGGATCGCGACGAGCATGTTGGCGATCAGGAGCGCAAACGCCTCACCGCGTTTCAGTTGAGCCACGATTTCCCGGCGCGAGTCCAGGCCCGCCAAGATCGCCACGGCAGCGATGTAGAAGCCCAGCAGGCTTGCCGCTACGGGGACGACCTGTTCATAGAGCCCAACCCTGCTCTCGTCCGCAAGGCGCCCGAGCAGCGGAGTAGATCCGTCGAAGACCAGTGGCTCGACCAGAAAAACAATGGCTACCGCGGCCGCCAGGATGATCGCGGCGTGCCGAAAAGGCAAGACGCGCTCAGCTACCCCGAGCCGCGTTTCCGAGCGCACCGATTTCTTTCTCAAGATCCCTCCTAGCACGCCGGATGTTGGCATAGACATCTTTAGCTGCGCTGGCTGGAGTGATTTCAATGGGCTGCTTCAACCGTTCTTGCTTCAAGTTGATGGTTTCGATTTCGCCGCTGTTGTTGTAGCCCTTTACGTGAAGACTTTCGACGGCTTCGACGTGTTCGGCCAGGTAGGTGACGCCAGATCCAATTTCTTTGGCGAGGATTGCGTCCGGCCCTGCCCGACCGACGCTGAGATCGACGCCGATCGTGGCGGCATCGGTTCCGTTCCCAGCTCGCCAGAACTGAAGGAATCCGGTCCGTTTCTCGTCGAACTCTTTCTGCTGGAATTGGGAGGTCCGCACCTTGACTTGGACCTGCCGTAACCCGTTGTCGGTGAGGGCCTTTAGGCGCTGGACCATGTCCGGTCGGAACAAGTTGACGATGTGCGTGGCCTCTTCGCTGGTGGCGAAGAAATAGTCGCCGAGCTTCTTGTGGTTCGGGGCGTCCCGCGAACTCACCGCGCCCATGAAGCCGTCCGGCCAGATAGCGGCCCAAGTGAACTCGGTGATGTTCTCGTCTTCTTCAATTTCGACAGGCGAGAGTTTCCGCGTGGCGGTGAGACGAAATGGCGCGTCAGGTCTGATCCGCAGGAATCGGAGGTGGGCGGGTTTTTTGCCTTCTGCCTCTTTCTCAACAATCACCGCCAGATGGTCGTCGCCGTCCATTTGGCGCCAGTCGGTGTCCCCGAGATTGTTGATACCAGCGAGCGCCGCAGCAAGGTCAAATGGATCGATCTCCGGGAAATCCTGGCACTCGTAAAAAACAATCTGTCGTTCCGCCACCGCTCGCCTCCCAGTTCGATTTCAAGAACAGGACGTACCTTATAGGCGCATGGCGCGTGCATGAATTGCATGGTTTCGATGTAATCGAGGCAAAGCAGCAGGTTCTATCCGCCTTACGAGGCTGTGCAGTTGCCTGCGAAGAGCACAGGCAAAACCCCGGGCCGCATGGATGAAGGCTCATGCGGCTCAGAGTTATCCGGCTACGAAATAGGGAGACCGCGATGACTGCGATCCCCAGGTATCGGCCGGGGAAGGTCTCGCGAGGGGAGGCAAGGGCGCAAGACATAGACGGCGCAGCGAATGACGAACGTCAGGCACCCCTTCACCACCCTATGCCGCCGACAGACTCGACGACGAAGCGGGCTCCTACAGAGAAGGGATAGGCGTGAGCTAGATCACACTTCTAGATATATCGAGGCGATATATCTGGGGCTATGGAGCTCAGCCCTACCGCCTATGTCGTTCTCGGGATGGTCAGCCGTGAGGCGCGGTCGGGATATGAGATCAAGGCCGTGGTCGACAACTCGACGCGGTTCTTCTGGGCGGCGAGCTACGGGCAGATCTATCCGGAGCTGAAGCGGCTCTCGGAGGCTGGGCTGGTCGAGGGGCGGGATGCCTCGCAGGGTGGGCGCAAGCGCACCGTGTACGAGATCACCGCCGACGGGGAAGCCGAGCTGAAGGACTGGCTGCGGCGGCCGCCGGAGGCGATCGAGATGCGCGAAGAAGGCCTGCTGAAACTGTTCTTCTCCGGCGTGCTCAAACCGGCCGAGGCGGTCGAGACGCTGCGCGCGATGCGCCGCACCCGGCTCGAGTTCGGCGAGCACCTGCGCTCGCTGCAGGCCGAGAAGGAGGCGATCGACGACCCCTATCCGCCGATGGTGCTGCGGGCCGGGATCGAGTTCAACGAGTGGTTCGCCGATTGGTGCGAGCGGATGGAGGCCGAGCTGCTCGCTTCGTCACACGAGAAAGGGAGCAGCTGATGTTCGACGCACTCGCCCGCTTCGCCGACCGCCGCGCCCGCCGCGTCGGCCTCTTCGCGATCTTCTTCTTCCTGCTCGCCGCCGCGCTCGGCGGCTCGGTCGCCGAACGGCTCGACCCCTACGGCGCCGAGGACCCCGCGACCGAGGCGATCGAAGCGCGGGAGGCGCTGAAGGAACGCGGCTTCAAGCATCCGGGCGCGCTCGTCGTGATCCGCAACGCCCCGCTCGCCAATGCGGCGGGACGGCGCAAGACCGCCGCCGTCGCAACCGAGCTGCGCGCAATGCCGGAGGTCGAGTCCGTCGCCGGCTACCTCGACACGCGCTCGCCGGACTTCGTCTCCGCCGACGGCCGCTCGACCTACCTCACGGTGACCCTGGCACCGACCGACGACAAGGAGTGGCAGGAGGCGGGCGCCGCGATCGTCGACCGCTACGAGGGCGACCCCGACATCGTCGTCGGCGGCGCCGCGGTCGCCCAAGAGCAGGTCAACGCCCAGGTCGAGAGCGACCTGCAGAAGGCCGAGATGCTCGCCTTCCCGCTGCTCTTCCTGCTCTCGCTGCTCTTCTTCCGCAGTCTCGTCGCGGCGCTGCTGCCGCTGATGATCGGCGCGCTGGCGATCGTCGGCACCTTCCTCATCCTCCGTCTGGCGAGCGAAGTGGGCTCGATCTCGATCTTCGCGCTCAACCTGACCACGGCGCTCGGCCTCGGGCTCTCGATCGACTACTCGCTGTTCATCGTCTCGCGCTACCGCGAGGAGATCGCCAAGGACGGGCCCGGCCTGGCGGCGATGCGCCGTGTGCTGGCGACCGCCGGGCGCACGGTCTTCTTCTCCTCGCTGACGGTCTCCGCGGCGCTCGCCTCGCTGCTCGTCTTCCCCCAGCGCTTCCTCTACTCGATGGGCCTCGGCGGCGCCCTGGTCTCGCTGTTCGCGGCGCTGATCTCGCTCACCGTGCTGCCGGCCGTCCTGACCCTGCTCGGCGACCGCGTCAACTCACTCTCGCCGAGCTTCCTGCGCCGCCGTGCCGAGGCCGAGGCCCGGCCCGACGAGCGCGGCTTCTGGTACCGGCTCTCGCGCTTCGTGATGCGCCGCCCGGTCGGGATCGCCACCGCCAGCGCCACCCTGCTGATCGTGCTGGGGATCCCCTTCTTCGGGATCCAGTTCGACACGCCAGACGCGAAAATCCTGCCCGAGGAGGCGAGCGCCCGCGAGGCCTACGACGTCGCCAGCGCGCAGTTCCCGCCCAACCGCGAGGTGCCGATCCTGATCGCGGTGCGCGGCGGCGACCAGCGTGGCGTCGCGACCGTGCGCCGCGAAGCGGCCGCGACCGAGGGGATCGCCCTGGTGCGCCCGCCACAGCGCCTCGGCCAGGACCTGACCCTGGTGCAGGCGATCTCGGAGAACCCGTTCCCCTCGCGTGAGAGCCGGACGACGGTCGAGCGGCTGCGCGGGCTCGGGGTCGCCGGCGGCGAGGTCGAAGTCACCGGCGCCACCGCCGAATTCGTCGACTTCCAGGGCAGCCTCTCCCGCCACCTGCCGACCGCGCTGGCGATCGTGATCGTCTCGACCCTGATCATCCTCTTCCTGATGACCGGCTCGGTGGTGCTGCCGGTCAAGTCGCTGATCATGAGCTTCCTCAACCTCAGCGCCGTCTTCGGCATCCTCGTCTTCATCTTCCAGGACGGCCGCCTGGAAGGCCTGCTCGCCTACACCAGCACGGGCGCGATCGAGCAGACGATGCCGATCCTGCTCTTCGCCGTCGCCTTCGGCCTCTCCACCGACTACGCGGTCTTCCTGCTCTCGCGGATCAAGGAGGCGCGCGACGACGGCGCCTCGGAGTCGGAGTGCGTCGCGATCGGGCTCGAGCGGACCGGCCGGATCGTCACCGCGGCGGCGCTGCTGTTCGCGGTCGCGCTCGGCGCCTTCGCCACCTCGCAGATCCTCTTCATCAAGCAGAACGGGGTCGGCACGGCGCTCGCGGTACTGATCGACGCCAGCATCATCCGCGCCCTGCTCGTGCCCTCGCTGATGGAGCTGCTCGGTAAGTGGAACTGGTGGGCGCCGGCGCCGCTGCGCCGCCTGCACGACCGGATCGGGATCAGCGAGACGGACCCCGTCCCGACCCCTGAGGCGGGCTGACCAAGCAGATCAAGGACGAGGGAGCGTGGCGTGCTCTGCACGCGAGCGAGCGAGGACGCCGAGATGCGCCGGTCAGGCCGCCTCAGGCGAAGGCTTGGCTGGCGCGGCGGCGTAGATCCGCGTTGAGCATGCCGGTGACCTGGCTGGGGCGGTCGCCGGCGGCGGGGATCGCGTCGCCGATCAGGCCGCTGGCGCGGAAGCCGTAGAGCGGGGCGTCGAAGCCGGCCTCGCGGATCTTGCGCACGAGCTGGACGGCGGAAGGGGTGTCGGCGCCGGGGCCGCAGAACACGATCGCGGTCGGGTCGAGGGCGCCGAGGGCGCGCTCCATGCGCTCCTCGCCGAGCTCGTCGGAGAGCATCAGCACGCGGAAGCCGGCGCGGCGCAGGGCGAGGTCGAGAGCCTGGGCGTGGACCGACTCGGCGTCGGAGCCGCGGCTGGAGTCGAGCAGCAGGATCCCGGCGGGGCGCGACGCGGTCGAGGCGAGGCGGCGAGCGCCGTGCAGCCAGCCGCTCGCCCAGCGGGAGGCGAATTCGAGCTCGGCCTGGCGCTCGGGGTCGGCGGCGAGCTCGTCGATCGCCGGCAGCAGCATCTCCTCGACCGTGCGTTCCAGCGGCCGCACCGCGAGGCTGCCCTCGATCGCGCGGTCGGCGGCGTCCTCGTCGAAGCCCGCGAAGGCGGCAATCAGGCCGCCGCCGCTGGCCGGCGCTTCCTGGCGCTGGCGCGCCAGCTCGATCGCCGAGCTGATGTTGCCGGTCTCGCCGAGCGCGTCGCGCAGGGTCTGCAGCTCGATCAGCTCGTAGTTGCGGTGGTTGCCCTGGGTGCGCTTCGGCACCGGGTAGCCGTAGCGGCGCTCCCAGCTGCGCAAAGTGTTGGGGCTTACGCCCAGAACTTCTGCAGCGGCATTGGTGCGGATCCCTGGCATGCGCAGCATTCTGCCACCGAAATCCCGGGTTTACAGCAGTTATGGACAGATTTCCGGAATCTGTCAGCGATCTTGCAAAACGCGGCGCGGCTTCATGACCACAGCGCCGAGACCGGCAGAGCCCACAACCTGTCCCCGAACGGCAGCGTCTGCTCGCCTGCGTGGATGACGACTCCGGCGACGAAGGAGTCACCGCGCTCGTCGCGCAGCGCCTCGAGGCCGCGGAAGTCACGGCGCGAGAGCGAAGCGGAGGCCTTCGCCTCGACGCCGACGATCTGCCCGCCGCGACGTTCGAGCACAGCGTCCACCTCGTTGCTGCCGCCGCGAGTGCGGAAGTGGAGGATGTCCGGGCGCGCCTCGCTCCACTCCGCGAGCTTGACCAGCTCCATGCGGACGAAGCCCTCGAACAACCCGCCCGACAGAGCCTCGTCTCTGGCGAGCCGGTCGCCATCGAGGCTGAGCAGATGGGCGCCGAGGCCCGAGTCGACCAGCTGGTACTTAGGGGCCGCAGTGGCGCGACGGCCGAGGTTGCGGCGCCAGGCCGGAACCCTGAGGAGCGCAAAGACCGCGCGCAGCAGCGCTAGGTAGCGGCGGGCGGAGGCTTCCGAGACCCGCAGGTCGGCTGCCAGGCCGGCGACGTTCAAGGGGCCGGTGCTGCGCGAGGCCACCAGCGTGAGCAGGGCAGGTACCTCGTCGACCGCCCTGATGTCGGCGAGGTCGCGGACATCGCGCTCGACCAGGGTCTCCAAATAAGAAGAGAACCAGGCATCCCGCCGCCGCCCCTCCTCCCGCTCACGCGCCTCCGGCAACCCCCCGGCCAGGGCTCTCGCCAGCCAGGCGTCGCTCCCCTCCACCGCCCGCGATAAGGAGGGCGGCTGCGCTTCGAACAGGAGGTCGACCAGATTCGCCTCCGCTCGCTCGATCTCCGCCTGCGAGACCGGCCAGAGCGTCACCGTCTCCACCCGCCCGACGAGGGCATCGGCGACCCGCGGCAGGGACAGGACCCGTGCCGAGCCGGTGAGCAGGAACTGGCCCGGCTGCGGATCCTGGTCGACGACCCGCTTCACCTCGAGCAGCAGATCCGGTGCGCGCTGAATCTCGTCAATCGCGACCGGCAAGTCGAGGCCGGCGACGAAGCCGACCGGGTCTTCGGCCGCGGCGCGGCGGACGCTGGCTGCGTCCATAGTCACGTATGAACGGGGCAGCGACCCGTCGGCGAGGTCGCGCACCAGCGTCGTCTTCCCGGCCTGACGTGGCCCGACGACGAGGACAACACGCGAATCCCGGGCCGCCTCGACCACCAGCGAGTGTGCCTTGCGCTCGATCATTCCAGGCACAGCTTGACAGATCCGTCAGCTATTGATGGATATTCCGTCACTTACTGACGGATATTGCGTCACCTGCTGACGGAATTGTCAGCCGCGCTCGAGAACACCGACGCCGACCGGCTGGCCGACGGAGCGGGCGCGCCACATCGCCTCGTCGGCTTTGTGCAGGAGGCCGTCGGCGTTGCTGCCGTGGTCCGGGCAGGCGACGACGCCGGCCGAAATCCCGATCCGCAGCCCCCCCGCCCGCTCGAGCTCGTCGAGCTGGTCGAGCAGGCGCTCGGCCATCTGCACGCCGCCGATCGTGTCCTGGCCGGGGGCGAGCACGCAGAGCGCGTCCTCCTCGAGCCGGAAGGTCTCGTCGACGAGCCGGGTGCTCTCGCCGAGCGCGGCGCCGACCACGGCCAGCGCGGTCTGGCGATCGCCCGCCTCGTCCATGCGCGCCCCGGGCCCCTCGACGTCGAAGACGACCAGGGCGAAGCGCTGCTGGTAGCGGCGCTGGCACTCGAGCAGCTGGTCGAGCCGGCGGCGCAGCTGGCCCGGCCGGTAGAGGCTGGGGTGCTCTCCAGCGCTCGGCGCGGGGGGCGCGCTCGGCGCCGGGGCGACACTCGGCGCTGGGGCTAGGTCGGGCGCGGGCACGGACTCGTCCCGCAGCGTGCCGACCGCGGTGGCGGTGACCGAGCCGAATTCGTCCGCCAATCGCTGGGCCGCGTCGGCGAAGAGCTCGCGTGCGAGCTTGCCGATCCCCGCCTCCATGCCATCTCGGGTGGGGGTCTCGGTCGCCACGCCGTGACCTTGGCGAAGCGGGCGGACGCCAGAACCGCAAATTCCCGCTATTTGCGGGCCGACACCCGTCTAGTCGAAACGTCCAGTCTGCGCCCTAATCGAGCGTTCTGCGGCCGGCGAAGGCGTTGCCGAGGGTGACCTCGTCGGCGTGCTCGAGGTCGGCGCCGATCGGCAGGCCGCTGGCGAGGCGACTCACCTTGGCCTGGCCGCGCAGCTGCTCGGCGATGTGCAGCGCGGTCGCCTCGCCCGTCGTCGTCGGGTTGGTCGCGAGGACGACCTCCTCGATGCCACCCGCGGCGACCCGGCGCAGCAGCTCGGCGATCTTGAGGTCGCCGGCATCGACCCCGTCGATCGGCGAGAGCGCGCCGCCGAGCACGTGGTAGAGGCCACGGTACTCGTGGGTGCGCTCGATCGGGATCACGTCGGCCGGTTCCTCGACCACGCAGATCGTCGTCTGGTCGCGGCCGGAGTCCTGGCAGATCCGGCAGAGCGGCCCCTCGGAGAGGTTGAAGCAGCGCTCGCAGAGGCCGACCTTCTCCTTCACCTCGCGGATCGCGGTGGCGAGCGCGGCGGACTCCTCGTCGGGGGCGCGGAGGATGTGGAAGGCGAGCCGCTGCGCGGTGCGCTGGCCGATCCCCGGCAGCCGCGAGAGCTCGGCGACGAGGCGGGAGAGCGGCGCGGGACCCTCAGTACTCACATCCCGGGCAGGCCCATGCCGCCCATGCCGCCGCCGGTGATCCCGCCCATCTTCGACCCGGCCAGGTCCTGCGCCGCGCGCAGCGCCTCGTTGACCGCGGCCTGGACCATGTCAGCGAGGATCTCGGCCTCCTCGGGGTCGATCGCCTCGGGGTCGATCGAGATCTCGCGCAGGGTCATGTCGCCGCCCATCGTCACCTTGACCATGCCGCCGCCGGCGCTGGCCTCCACCGTCTCGTCTTTGAGCTGCTCCTGCGCCTGCTCCATCTGCTGCTGCATCTGCTGCGCCTGTTTCATCAGCGCGTTCACATCGAAGCCTCCCGGCCCACCGCGTGCCATCAACCGACCTCCTCAGCATCGAATTCGCTCTTGATCTTCTCCACCAGCGCCTCGTGGTCGACGCCGCTGTCCGCGGTTTCCGCCTCCGAGGTGAAGTCCTCGCCGTCGAGCACCGCGTAGGCCGGCAGGATCTTCTCCCCCAGCACAGCCTCCAGCGCCGCCGCCATCTGCTCGCGCTTGTCGGGCGCCTCGGCCTTGCGCTTGTTGAAAGTGTGATCCGACGGAAATCCGACCGTCACCGTCCCGTCCTCAAACGCCACCGGCTTCGCCCCCTCAAAGGTCGCCGCCAGCGCCGGCGCCGTCTGCAGCAACTGATCCAACACCGCCGGCCAGACCTTCACCAGCTGATCGAGGTCGACCTGGCCCGCGGGTCCTGTCGACGGGTCGCCACCCCCGGGAGGGTCGTCGGCGGCGGACGGCGAGGCATCTTCCGCGGGGGGCGCGGGATGAGGGGGGGTTCGGTCATCCTTGACCGCTAACCCCCCCTCGTCGCGCGACAGGACCCGCGGCTGAGAGCCCCCATCCCTTTGCTCGAGCCGCTCGATGCGTCGCAGCAATCCCTCGGTTGACGGGTCGAGGTCCGGCCGTGCGGCTTTGAGCAGGGCGATCTCGACCGCCATGCGGGCGTCGTCGCCCTCACGCACCGCGGTCAAGGATTGCGACAGCTCGTCGATCGTGCGGACGAGGGTGGCGGCGCCGATCGCCTGGGCCTGGGCCTGAAGCCGCCCCTGGTCGGTGGCGGTGACGACGAAGGTATTGGGTACCTCGCCGACCGTCTGGGTGACGAGCAGGTGGCGCAGGTGGGCGAGCAGATCGCGGGCGAACTGGGTCGGGTCGCGGCCGGAACGCGCCATCTCCTCGACGCCCTGTAGGACCGCCTTAGGGTCTTCGGCGACGACCGCGTCGACGGCGCCGAAGAGCAACTCGGCGTCGGCTGCGCCCAGCAGCTCCAGCACGTCGTCGAGGCCGACCTTGTTACCGCCGTAGGCGACCAGCTGGTCGAGCGTGCCGAGCGCGTCGCGGAAGCTGCCCGAGGCCGACCGGGCGATCGTCGCCACCGCGCCCTCGTCGACCTCGATCGACTCGGCGGCGGCGACCCGCTGCACGACCTCGGAGATCTGCTCCAGCGAGGGGCGCTGGAAGTCGAAGCGCTGGCAGCGGTCGGCGATCGTCGCCATCACCTTGTGCGACTCGGTCGTGGCGAGCACGAAGACGGTGTTCGGCGGTGGCTCCTCGAGCGTCTTGAGGAAGGCGTTCCAGGCCTCTTTGGTCAGCATGTGCGCCTCGTCGAGGATGTAGACCTTCCAGCGGCCGCCGGCCGGGGCGTAGGCGACGCGTTCGCGCAGGTCGCGCACATCGTCGACCGAGCGGTTCGAGGCGGCGTCCATCTCGATCACGTCGACCGAGCTGCCGGCGGCGATCGTCACGCAGGACTCGCATTCCCCGCAGGGGCTCGCGGTCGGGCCACCGCGCTCGCAGTTGAGCGAGCGGGCGAGGATCTTCGCCATCGAGGTCTTGCCGGTGCCGCGCGAGCCGACGAAGAGGTAGGCGTGGTGGACCTTGCCCTGCTCGACCGCGTTGCGCAGCGTGCGGACGACGTGCTGCTGGCCGACCACCTGGTCGAAGGAGCCGGGGCGGTGACGGCGGTAGAGCGAGGTCGAGTCGGCGGGCGAGGGCACTGCGGCCAGTGTATCCACGGCTATACCGTGCGCCGGTGCTCCGCAACTGGCTCACGCCTGCCGCCTGGGTCGGCGCGGTAGTGGCGGCCCTGCTGCTGCTCTTCCCGCTCGGGTTCCCCAACTACGACACGATCTACTCGCTGCTCTGGGGACGGGAACTGGCCGAAGGCCTCAGCCCCGACCGCGGCGCCGCGCTGCCCCCCACGCCGCACCCCCTGGCCGAACTGTTCGGCCTCGTCGCCTCGCCGCTCGGAGAGAGTGCGATCGACCTGACCATGGTCGTCGCCTACCTCTCGCTCGGCCTCGTCGGCTACCTCGTCTACCGCCTCGGCTCGCTCTGGTTCGACCGCCCGATCGGCGCCGTGGCCGCCCTGCTCGTCCTCACCCGCGCCCCCTTCCTCTCCAACGGCCTCCGCGCCTACATCGACCTCCCCTACATCGTCCTGATCCTGGCTGCCCTCCTTATAGAGACCAAGCGCCCCAAAGCAGGCTGGCCCGTCCTCCTGCTGCTCGCCGCAGCCGGCCTCCTCCGCCCCGAGGCCTGGCTCTTCAGCCTCGCTTACCTCGCTTACCTGCTCTTCGACTTCGGCCAATCGAACGATGCCGAGCGCCGTGAAGAGGAGGGGGTGTCCCTCGAACCGACGGATACTCAAAAACGCGGCCTAATTAGGCCGCGTTTTGTCGGAGCGAGGGACACCCCCTCCTCCCTCACGCTCTTGGTGTCGATCACCCTGGCAGCCCCGATCCTCTGGGCCATCTTCGACTGGATCACCTCAGGCAGCCCCACCTACTCCTTCACCGGCACCCGCGAGACCGTAGACACCCTCGCCCGCGACACCGGCCCGGTCGACCTCGTCCTCTACGGTCCCCGCCGCCTAGGCGAGGTCCTGCAGTGGCCCGGCATGGTCGGCGCCGCAGGCGGAGTCGGCGCCGCCGTCGCCATCCTCTTCTCCCGCCGTCGATTGCAGCTTTTTCCCCACTATGAGGGGGGAAAGATTGCAATCGGCCTGGCCGCCGTGGTGCTGGCGCTCGGCGCCTTCGCTGTGCTCGCCTGCGCCGGCCTCGCGATCATCCCCCGCTACACGATGCTCGCCGCGGCGATCCTCGCCGTCTTCGCCGGGTTCGGCCTGCTCGGCTGGCGCCTGCTCGAGCCCGGCCACCGCTGGCTCCGCCCCTGGCAGGCCTTCGCCGCGGTCGTCGCGCTGATGTTCGTCGTCTGGGCGCCGAACCAGTACGACCTGCTGCACCGCGTCGACGTCGACCTGACCAACCAGAGCGAGATCGAGTCCGACCTCGGCGACCTCGCCGAGTCCAGCGCCTTCGAGCCGCTCTGCCTGCCGGTCTCGGTCCCCAACCACCGCGCCGTCCCCCGCCTCGCCTTCGACCTCGACGTCCGGCCGAGCGCCATCGTCAGCTTCTCCGAGCAGCGCCAGCCCCGCCGCGGCTACTTCCTCGACCCGGCGTCCCTCTTCGTCGTCCAGAACTTCATCCTCGACCCCAACGACCCGGCCCGCCTCGCCACGCCGGTCCCCCCCGGCTTCCGCCCCGTCGCCCGCAACGAGTCCTGGGCCCTCTACCGCCGCTGCCAAGCGGCTGAACGCTTGACCCCCGAATAAGGGGGTAAATCGTTCAGCCGCCGCGCTCGACCGCCTCAACCGCGGCGTGGGTGTCGGCGGCGAGGTCGGGGTCGGCGAGGTCGACAGCCGGGGGGAGCTCGATGTGCAGCTCACTGGAGGGGTCGAGGCGGCAGCGCAGGCCGGCCGAGCGCGAGCCGAGCACGTGGCCGCCGCGGGTGCGGTCGGCGCTGAGGAAGTGCAGGTGGTAGCCGCCGACCTCGATCCCCTCGGCGTAGCTGGGGAAGCGGAAGCCGAGCATCGTGCCCTCGACGTCGCGCAGCTCGAAGACGTGCTGCTCGGCGACGACCTCGGTCAGCGGCCGGTAGGGCGGCTGTTGGCGCGGGACCGAGCGCGCTCGCACCGACTCGAAGCGGCCGTCGAGGCGGATCGCGCAGGAGGGCGCGTCCTCCGGGATCAGCTCGTCGAGCCTCGCCAGCAGCTCATCGTGGTCGAGCGAGCCGTCGATGCGCGCGTCGATCGCCGGATCGAAGCGGGTCACGACCGCGAACGGGGTCATAGCCTCGGCCCCCACCTCGGCGGTCGCCCCGCCCACGTCGGCGCGGTAGAAGCGGCCGTCGAGCGCGATCATCTCGCCGTCGAGCCCATTCAGGGTGCCGAGGCCGAGGTCGCCGTGCGCGGCCAGCTCGGCGAAGCTGAGGTCGCCGTCGTAGGCGCCGTCGAGCAGGGCGCCGATCGTCGAGGCCTGGAAGAGCACATGGTGCTCGCGCTCCTCGTGCAGATCCTCCTCGCGCATCGTCTCCACGTGCAGGGCCCTGATCCAGCGCTCATCGAGCATGGCGGGCAGTCTTCCATGCAAGCATGGCCGCCATGCCAGCGATCGAACTGCGCGGCGTCGTCAAGACCTTCGGCCCAATTACGGCCGTCGACGGGCTCGACCTCGACGTGCCGGAGGGGATCTGCCTCGGCCTGCTCGGCCCCAACGGCGCCGGCAAGTCGACGACGATGCGGCTGCTCACCGGCCAGGCGCTGCCCGACTCGGGCGAGCTGCGCGCGCTCGGCCACGAGCTGCCCGGCGATTCCAAGGCGGCCCGCGCCGAGATGGGCGTCGTGCCGCAGCTCGACAACCTCGACGTCGACGTCACGGTCGAGGAGAACCTGGCGATCTTCGCCCGCCTCTACCGGGTCGGCGACATCGGCGCCGCCGTCGACCGGGCGCTCGACCTCGCCCGCCTGCGCGAGCGCCGCGGCGACGCCGTCGACGAGCTCTCCGGCGGCATGCGCCGCCGCCTGCTGCTGGCCCGCGGGCTGATCCACGATCCGCGCCTGATCCTGCTCGACGAGCCCACGGTCGGGCTCGACCCGCAGATCCGCACCGAGCTGTGGACGCTGATCGGCAACCTGCGCAGCGGCGGCACGACGATCCTGATGTCGACCCACTACATCGAGGAGGCCGAGCGGCTCGCCGACGAAGTCGCGGTGATGGCGCAGGGCAAGATCGTCAGCCGCGGTAGGCCCGCCGAGCTGATCGCCCAGCACGCCGGCCGCGAGACGGCGGAAATCTACGCGCCGCCGCAGCGACTCGCCGAGGCGCGCGTCACCGCGGAGGCCGCTGGCCTGTGCGTGCGGCCGGCCGGGCCGGCGATCGCGATCGTCGGCTCCGAGCGCGCCGCCAACGGCGCCGTGCCCGAGGACGCCGTGCGCCGCGCCGCGTCGCTCGAGGACGTCTTCGTCCTGCTCACCGGAGAGGAGGCGGAGTGAGCGACGGCAAGACCCGGCTGGGGCGGCTCGAACCGGCGGCGATCGGCGGCGTGATGAGCCGCGAGCTGGCCAACTTCCGCACCTACTGGCGCGGCACGACCTTCTCCAGCGTGCTCGAACCGATCGTCTACCTGATCGCCTTCGGGCTCGGGCTCAGCGCGACGCTGGTCGACGACGTCGGCGGCGTGCCCTACGTCCAGTACGTCGGCACCGGCATGGTCGCCACCGCGGTGATCTTCTCCAGCGCCCTGCCGGCGATGTTCGGCACCTTCGTCAAGCACCGCTTCCAGAACACCTACGACGCGATCCTCGCCGCGCCGGTCGACGTCGAGGAGCTGGTCAGCGCCGAGATGCTCTGGATCGCCTGCCGCGCCAGCATCTACGGCTGCGTGCCGCTGCTGGTCACGATCGCCTTCGGGCTCGACCCGGCCTGGGGCATGCTGCTGACCCCGATCTTCTGCTTCGCGACGGCGCTCGGCTTCGCCGGCTTCGGCGTCGCGATGGCGGCAACGGTGTCCAAGATCGACCAGTTCAACTACGTCACGGCGCTCTTCGTCACGCCGCTCTTCCTCGTCTCCGGCGCCTTCTTCCCGATCTCGGGCCTGCCCGAGGGCCTGCAGGTGCTGGCCCAGCTCAACCCCCTGCACCAGCTGGTCGAGCTCGTCCGCGGCGGCGCCTTCGGCTTCGAGCCGATCGACATCGTCCGCTTCGCCGGCCTCGTCGCCTTCGCCTTCGTCATGTGGCGGATCGCGATCGTGCGCATGGAAAAGCGCCTGATCGACTGACAGGCTGAAGCACGACCTCGACCTGGTCGAGGGACGTGCCTCTGCCGGCTGAAAATGGACCGTGCACCCGCCTTCGAAGCGAGGTCCCCGGGCGTGTCCGTCGGTGTTGGCTCGAGTCGGGCTCGCCTGCGGCACCCGCGGCTTCCGCTTAAGGCTGCTTCCTTCCGGACCTGACCTGATTCACGTGCCTACGTCGCGCAGGACCCGACCGTCAACGCCGCCCCCGGCGAACCGGTCCCGAAGGCCAGCCCCTTAGAACGGTTTTCGGCCCCGCTAGAGCGGATTGCGGGTTACAAGGCACCGCTGATTCCCCGCCTAGCACGGTCCACCCACGATCCTACCGCTCCCGGCCATAGGATCGTGCCGCCTTGATCCACGTCGACGCAGAGTCGTTCTTCGTCATCGTCTTCGTCGCCGCCCTCGCGGCGATCACCGCCAGCCTGCTGCCGCGCCATATCGCCCCGCCGGTGGTCGTGCTCGAGCTGGCGCTGGGGATCCTCGTCGGCCCCGACGTGCTGCACCTCGCGCACACCGACGAGTTCACCGAGTTCTTCTCCAACCTCGGGCTCGGCATGCTCTTCTTCTTCGCCGGCTATGAGATCGACTTCGAGCGGATCAAGGGCCGGCCGCTGGTCCTCGGCGCGATCGGCTGGGGAGTCTCGATCCTGCTCGCCTTCAGCGTCGGCGGCCTGCTGGCCCTGGCCGGAATCGTCGTCTCCACCCTCTACACCGGCGCGGCGCTGACGACGACCGCGATCGGCACGCTGATCCCGATCCTGCGCGACAGCGGCGAGCTGCGCACCCGCTTCGGCACCTACCTGCTGGCGGCCGGCGGGGTCGGCGAGTTCGGCCCGATCCTGATGATCACGCTCTTCCTCTCGACCGAGAAACCGATCCACGAGGCCTCGATCCTGGTCGCCTTCATCGTCATCGCCCTGCTGCTGGCGCTGGTCTCGGTGCGGCTGACCGGCCACGGCTGGGAGGCGCTGGAGCGCACCTTCGAGGCCAGCAGCCAGCTCGCCGTGCGGGTCACGGTGGTGCTGATCTTCGGCCTCGTGCTGCTCGCCGGCGACCTCGGCCTCGACGTCCTGCTCGGCGGCTTCGTCGCCGGGATGATCGTGCGCCTGGCGCTGAAGGGGCGCGAGCGGACCGTGTTCGAGTCGAAGCTGACCGCGGTCGGGTTCGGCTTCTTCGTCCCCTTCTTCTTCGTCACCAGCGGCATGGAGTTCGACATCCTCGCGCTCGGCTCGCTCGGCGCGCTGGCGAAGATGTTCCTGTTCCTCGCCCTCTTCCTGGCGATCCGCGGCGCCCCGGCGCTGCTGCTCTACCGCGACGCCCTCAGCCTGCCCCAGCGCGGCGCCCTCGGCTTCTACTCGGCGACGGCGCTGCCCCTGGTCGTCGCGATCACCACCCTCGCGGTCGACGCCGGCAAGATGGAGAGCTCGACCGCCGCCGGCCTGGTCGGCGCCGCGATGCTCTCCACCCTGATCTACCCCTTCGTCGGCCTCGCCCTCCAGCACCGCGCGATCGCCGAGGACGAGACCGGCCCACCCGGCCAATCCTCCCCCGCCGCACCCGTATGATCCGACCCCTCCCGGGCGCGTAGCTCAGTGGGAGAGCGCTCGCCTCACACGCGAGAGGTCGCTGGTTCGAACCCAGCCGCGCCCATCGTCCGAATCCCCTGCACCTGAGCGGGATTCGGCAGCCTCCAGGCTCATCTGCTCGCCCGGCTCAGGCGGCTGAAACTCGTCGCCAGTGCCCAGCAGTGCCCAGTCGGAGCCGTCCACGATGGTTTTGAGTCTCTCCCGCTCGCCCTCGCCTCGGTACATCACCTGGGCGTAGATCGAGAGGGTCACCTTCGGATCGGAGTGCCCGACCTGGCGCATGACGTAGGGAACCTCCGCGCCGGTCGCCAGCAGGAGCGAGATGAAGGTGCGCCGCAGCGAGTGCGGCGTGATGCCGTCGGGGAGCGGGTTGCGCCCCCGCCCGATCAGGTTCTCGCTCGCCCGCTCGACCGCCTTGACGACGACCCGGCGGCGGGCGTTGTTGCGGTCCTGCCTGCGACCGTTCTCGGTCGGGAACACGAAGTCGTCGGCTTGGCCGAAGTGGGTCTGGGCCTTGTGGATCGACAGCTCCTCACGCAGTGCCGGCAGGAGATCGACCAGGCGGACACCGGCGTCGGTCTTGGAGTCGGCAACCCGCAACCGCCCGGCCGGAAGATCAACGTCGCGCCAGCGGAGGGCCAACGCCTCGCCGATCCGCAGGCCGGCGAGCGTCAGGGTCGCCAGGAAGGCGCGGCGCGGGGTCGCACGACGATCCCCCCGCGCCTCGGAATCGAGCTCGCCTCCGGCGTCAAGCAGCGCGACGATCTGCTCGGCGCGGTCGAGCCAGGTCCGCTCCGGCCGGCGCTCCTTCAGCCGCCGCCGCTTCCCGCGCGCCGGATTGCGGTCGATCATCTCGCGCTCGACAGCGACCTCAAGGATCTGCGCGAGCCGCGTGATCGTCTTGTTGATCGAGGCGGCGGATATCTCGCCCTCGCCCACCTTGGCCTGGCGGTAGCGGTCAACCTCGGCAATCGTGATCTCCGAGAGCCGGTGCTTGGCGAAGAACGGCAGTAGGTGATTGCTCAACTGCCAGGAGTAGTCGAGCAGCGTGTTCTCGGACAGCCCCTCGCTGCGCAGCCCGTGCAGCCACTCGGAAGCGAACTCATGGAAGCTCGGCTCCGGCGCTGGCTCTTTCGCCCGGGGCAACTCGTCGGGCCTCCAGATCCCGCGTCGCACATCGGCCAGCACGTTCGCCAATTCGTCCTCGGCCTTGCGACGGCTCCAGCCTTCTCCGGTCGTGCCCAGAGTCAGGTAGCGCCGCTTGCCGTAGGCGCGGAAGCGCAGCGCGAAGGTGCGACCGTCCTTGCGATCCAGTTCGAGCACCTGGCCTGCCGCTTTCTCGCTCATCCTCGCCTCGCTCCGATCCTAAGCCGCCGGGGGCGGCTGGTTCTCCCCCCGCCCCCGGATAGGAAGCAACCGCGCCCCGCTCCCTCCGCTGCCCGAAGGCTGACCCGCCCGCTTACCCGAGCGGGCGGGCGGGTCAGCCGCAGCATCGCCACCGACCCTCCGCAGCACCCGCGCCGCGATCTCGGGATCGAAGCGAAGCCGTGGCTTCGGACCCTTGCCGAGCTTGACCGCACCCAACTCAATCGCGTGCGAGTAGACCCAAGAGCGCTCGATCCCGAAGCGCCGCGCAAGCTCCGCGGCATCGACAAGCTCGCGTTGTTGGAGACCTTTGCGCTCCAGAATCTCGACCACGCGGCGGGCAATCGCCTCGACGGCGTGGGGGTCGAGCTTGATGCGTGCGGATGCCATCGGTTTGTACGTCCGAGAAGCTGCCGGAATGCCTCGCAACATTCGTCCAGCGACAAGCCCCACAGCCACGTTCCCACGCAGTTCATAGTGTGTCGGGGGTCCGGGGTGCGGACCTCCGCAGAGCGGAGTGATGTGGTGTGAGGGGCTGAGGTTGGGGGCTGCGAGGCTCCTGATCGGATTCGGATGTCTTCGGGGGATCGATGTCGAGACCGAAGGCTTTCCTGGCTGAATGGGACTCTTGAGAATCGAAGGGCTTGGTCTTATGGCTGACCTGCCTTCTCTGGCTCGGACTGGCTCATCGAGAATCCCGCCGCCCGCCGCATGACGATCTCGGTCTTCTCCGGCATCCACTCGATCCCGGCGAGCAGCTGTGCCGGATCGACTTCCAGGGCGACGGCGAGCTTGATCAGCGTGTCGATCTTCGGCACCCGCTCGCCGCGCTCCAACAGCCCGATCTCGGTCCGGTGCAGCCCGGGGCGGACACCGACCTCTTCTTGGGAGAGGTCGGTCGCTTCACGGCAGCGCTTCACGTTCGCCGCGAAGAACGCGGCGCACCCCTGGGAGGCCATGCCTCAGCCCCCCAGAAGCTCGTTGAAGCGAATCGCCGCCCTGGTCGGCATGACGATCCCTCCGGGGCAGCGCAGCAGCCCCAGGCCGGTGAGATCGCGCACGGCACGCTCCAGCCCGTCGTCTTCGGCGAACTCGGCAACGCCCGCCCCGATCTCGCGCACAAGCTCGGGAACGATCAGCTGCGCCGGTTGGACGGCCAGAACGTGGGTCAGAACGACCGCCTGGTCCTTGAGGTCCTGGCGGGCGGTCGGCGGGGCTGAATCAAGCCCGGCATCACTAGGCTGGTCTTGCATGGGAAGTACTCCTTCCTGTGCCACGCCCCCGGCTGTCTCAAGCAGTGCGGGGGCACTTATTTTCAGGTCGCGCTAGCGTAGCACGACTAGTAAAGCTCAACTAGTCTGTCTTAGCATGGCGATCCTCGCCTAGCTTTGAAAGCGTGCTTACGATGGGAGGCCCGGACCAGCCGCAACCAGCCCTCGGTGAGGCTGTCCGCCAACTCCGCGACAAGCGCGGCATCACGCAGGAACGACTTGCCCAGGATGCCGGGCTCACGACCGGCACCGTGTCGCTAATCGAGCGTGGCCGATCAAATCCCGCATGGGGAACCATCAAGGCACTTGCCGATGGGCTTGGAATCTCAGTGGCCGATCTTGCGACGCTCGCCAGCGATATAGAAGCCTGAGATGTCGCGTCCTTTGTCTATGCTCGGGCCAGGTTGCCTTTAGAAACGGCCGCAAGATCGTCGCTCGCGCGGTCAGGCCTTGACCAGGGGGTATCAACGTGACCGACGACGATTTACCAGCCTCTGATTTCGAGTTCGACGTTTGCCTCAGTTTTGCTGGCGAGCAAAGGGCCTACGTCGAGGAGGTGGCAACGCATCTTCGCGAGAAGGGCATTCGCGTCTTCTTCGATGATTTTGAGCGAGCCGATCTCTGGGGAAAGGATCTCTACGAGCACCTTGCATATATCTACAGCCGCGCCGCCCGCTACTGCGTGCTGTTCGCGTCAAAGGAGTACGCCGAAAAGGTCTGGACGAGCCACGAGCGTCGAAATGCGCAGGCGCGTGCACTTGAGGATCACGGCGACTATGTGCTTCCGGCACGCTTTGACGATACGGAGATCCCAGGGCTTCGCGACACCATCAAGTACGAGCCCCTTGACGGGGTCTCTCCTGGTGAGCTCGCCAGCCTCATCGAGAAAAAGATCGGACCCCGCCAAACGGAAAACTTCCTACCACCGCAACCAGATCGCCTTTTCGAGGCTCTCGGAATCGAAGATCAAGAGAAGCAAGAAATTGCCTCAGCAAAGGCGGGCAAATTCTTCAGCATGCTTCAGCGCATGTCTTCCGACGAGCGAAGCATCGTTTTTGCCGTTTTCAAAAACGCATGCCCGGCAGAGCTACCCGAGAATGTGCACATCAGTGCGGATTATCTGCGAAGAACTACCGGTGTTCCACCAGTTGAGCAGAAGGCACTTCTGGCAGCCATACGCCCCCTCGGCTTCGGGTGCAGCACGCGCGAGCCAGATGGAGGCCACAAAGACGAGCTTCTCCCGGACGACGAGATGTTGGTTTTGACCTGGGACGACATGAGCGTAGGCATTCCACCTCTGAAGGATGTCGGTGATCTAGAAATTGCGGACGAAATGCTCCGGCTGGCATGCGAGCCATATTGCAGCGCTTGTGCCGAGAAGGCGCTGATGACGCTGAACTTCACCGGACTATCCACTGCAACCTTCCAAGCAGACGACCATTAGGACAGACGCCCGACCAATACCGCGATCATGAACGTCGGAGTCGCAGAGTAGCTTGAAGAAATGGCCAAGGCACAGCAACGAACCATCGTCTACGTCGACGGGTTCAACCTCTACTACGGGGCGCTCAAGGACAGGCCCAATCGGTGGCTCGACCTGGCGGAGCTCTGTCGCCGTCTGCTCAAGCCGACCCATGAAATCGTCGGGATCAGGTACTTCACGGCGAAAGTCCAGCCCCGGCCCGGCAAGCCAAAGCAGATGCAAAGGCAGCAGGCCTATCTTCGCGCGCTGGCGACGACCCCGGACCTCAGCATCCATTTCGGCCATTTCATGTCACGCAAAGCCAACCGGCGCTTGGCGCGGCCACCGCGGCGCGGCTCCCCGAACCGGCTCGTCTGGAACACGGAGGAGAAGGGCTCCGACGTGAATCTGGCGAGCTACCTGCTGATCGATGGCTTCCGTGCACGCTACGACCTCGCTGTCGTGATCTCCAACGACAGCGACCTGAAAACGCCCGTCGAGTTCGTCCGCAACGACTTGGGGGCACCGGTCGGCATTCTCAACCCGCATAAGAACAGGAGCTGGGCGTTGTCGCCGAGGCAGCTCCCCAAGGGCTCGTTCTACAAGCCGATCCGCCCGGCGGCCCTGGCGGCTTCGCAGTTGCCCCCGACGCTCAAGGACGCCAACGGCACCATCCACAAGCCCAAGGGCTGGTAGAAACGGTCCCTGAAAGCGCAAGAGCCGCCCGAAGGCGGCTCCGCATCCCAGCCGCCGAAGCGAACTGGGGGGGTGACGGCAGTGTAGCTATTGCGGTTGACGGGCGTCAACCCTGCATGGCGCCGGTCACCGTCACGCCGCTCATGACTGGGCACCAGTGCCCAGAGCGGGCATTATCGGCCGCAAACTGCGGCAATCCAGGGCTCAGGGAATCGGCGGCGGCAGGTGCTTCATTCCGCTTGGGAATGCGGGCTTCTGGCTTTTTTTCGACCCGCCGTCGGCTCGCCTCACACGCGAGAGGTCGCTGGTTCGAACCCAGCCGCGCCCATCGGATTTCCTTTTGTAGAGCCAAAAATCTGGGGGCGATTCTAACCCCTCTAGGATCGACCCGCGCATGCGCACCCGCCTCTACGGACTTCCCGGCTCGCACCCGACGATGGCGGTTGAGGCGATGCTCGAGCGCAAGGGCATCGAGTTCACGCGCATCGACCTCATTCCTTTTCTGTCACGGGTCATCGTGCACAGGGGGATGCGCCTGCCCCAGAACACCGTGCCGGTCATGGCGGTCGGCGGTCGGAGAGTCCAGGGCTCGCGAAATATTGCTCGCGAGCTCGACCGACTCCGGCCCGAGCCGCCGCTATTCCCCGACGACCCCGAGGAGCGCCTCGCGGTGGAAGAGGCGGAGCGCTGGGGCGAGCAGAAGCTCCAGCACCCGGTCCGCCAGCTTTCGCTCTGGGCCATGCGTACAGACCCAGCCCCCATCCGCAGCTACATGGAGCGGCCGATCATGGGCGTTCCGCCGCCCATCGCGGCCCGCATCGCCCCTCCCTTCATCGGGCGTGGCGTGAGGGTCAACGAAGCAAGTGACGAAGCCGTGCGGGCCAACCTCGCCGCGCTCAACTCGATGCTGGACCAGGTGGAGAAATGGATCGCCGCGGCAGCGCTGGACGGCGAGAACCTCAACGCCGCCGACTTCCAGATCGGGGCGAGTGTGCGGCTGCTGCTCACCTTCGACGATCTGCGGCCGCTGATCGAGGACCGGCCGGCGGGCCGGCTGGCACGGCGTGCCGTGCCCGGCTACGCCGGCGCCGCGCCCCCGGTGTTCCCACCCGCCTGGCTGGAGCCACTGCGCTCGACGGCCCTCGCCCGGTAGCCGCTCAGAACGATTGGCCGACCTCAATCAGGTGGCCGTCCGGATCGCGCATGTAACAGCGGTGCTCGGACTTGCGCTTTTCCGGCGGCGCCAGGAACTCGGCTCCACGAGAACTCCATTCCTCGTAGACGGCCTGGATGTCCGCCACGCGGATGTTGAGGAAAGCGCTGACCCGGTCGGGGTCGGACGGCGTCTCCAGGGTCACGGTCGGCTTGTCCTCGGTCGGACCGCCGCCGACGTTGATGATGATGAAGCCGTTGGCAAGCGCCACACACGAGGGCTCGCCGCTGCGGACGGTCTCACCGCCGAGCACGTCAGCGTAAAAGCGCCGCGAGCGCTCGACATCGGCGGAGACGATGAAGTGGGTAAGCACGATCCCCTCCTTGGGCTTGGGGAACTCGGCCATAGGACTGCCTCCTCGGGTCGGATTTCGGATACGCAGCGGATAGGACTCACAAGATTCCCTAGCCTGACTCATCGACGAGCCGACGGTCGCTGGCTCGAACCCAGCCGCGCCCACTGGATTTCCTCTTCAGGGTGCGGCGTTGCCGTGGTCAGCGCAGCAGACGAACGGCGCAATTCAGACCGGAGACCTTGGACGCCTGGGCGTCGCCGGTGACGATCAGATCCACGTCCGCGTTGGTCTCTGCCGTGGCCAGGATCAAGGCGTCCGGCATCCTCAGCGAGGCCACGTGCGAGCGAAACTCGGCCGCCTTGTCGGCGACGGTGATGTCGACTGGAAGGACCTCGGAGATCAGTTGGGAGAAGAACCCCCGAACCTGATCCTCGTCATGGTGGCCGAGCTGCGCGCCGGTCAGCACCTCGGCATAGGTCACGACCGAAGCCAGCAGTCGCTGCCCGGAAGCGAGACCGCGGATCGCCTCGTCAGCCGCATCATGGAGGGCGTCGTCCTGGTCGAGAAAGCCGACAACGGCATCGGAGTCGAGGACTACCGCCACTCCTCGCGCAGCCCTTCTACGCGCTCGCGCAGATCGCCCCCGGTGTCCAGGCATCCGGAGTAGCGATCAATCAGCTCGTCGACCCGCGTCAGGACCACGCGACCAGCCCCCTCGGCCTCGACCCTCAGAGTGTCCCCAGCCTCGAAGCCGGCCGTGCGAAAGGCGCCGGCAGGGATCGTCACCTGATGCTTGCTGGAGACCCTGGTCTGATTCTTTACCTTTTCTATCATAGGTAAAGAATAGCAACGACCATGGGGGTGCTGGCCCAAACCCAGCCGCGGCCATCGGACCCTTCTGCCGCAGTCAGCCTTTCTGACTTGACCGCAGTATGCTGTCTGCGAAGACCCCGGAACGGCCCCTGTGTAGCCTCCTTCGGGAGGCAGGCCAAACCGCCGGGGTTTCGTCTTTTCGGAAGTCTTTTGTCTGGGCGGTTGTTGTCTGCGATGCGCGATGCGCGGATCGCAGCTACCCCGGCGGCCGCAGGACCGAGAGCGTGTTGCCGGCCGGGTCCTTGAACCAGGCGATCTGGGGGCCGGGACCGCGGGCGATGCCCTTCTCGTCCTGGTCGAAGCCGTCGTAGCGCTCGAAGCCGATGCCGCGCTCGGCGAGGGCGTCGACGGCCGCGTCGATGTCGTCGACCGCGAAGCCGCTGAAAGCCTTGGCGTCGGCGAGCATGCCCCGACTCTACCCGGCCAGCTCGGGGATGAAGCGCTGCAGGTGCGCGTCGATCGTCCGGCGCACCCACTCCTGGGTCGCGCTGTCGGCCATGCGGTAGCGGCCGAGCAGCATCTTCTGATCGTCGAGCGGCAGCCCGGCGATCTCCCAGCGCACCGCGAGGCGCTCGAAGAGCATCTCGGTGCGGCGGCGCCAGGCGTCGTCCCGGCTGGTCGCCGCCGTCGCCGGCCCCTCCCGCAGCTTCGCGATCGTGCCCGCGCTGAGCGACTCGCGCAGGGTGAGCACGTTGCCCTCGGCGTCGGTGTAGTCGACGGTCGCCGGCTTCTCGCGCGGGCGTCGTTTCTTGCGCTTCGCCATCGCCCCGAGTCTGCCAATCACTCGTCGTCCGCAGCCGGCCGCCTGCGCGCCCGCTTGCGCTCCCCCGCCCGGCGCTTCTGCTCGAGCCGGCGCTTGCGCGCCCCGCGGCTCGGCTTGGTCGGACGACGGCTGCGCGGAACCGCCAGGGCCGCGGCGATCTTCTCAGCCAGGCGCGCCAGCGCCAGCTCGCGATTGCGCGCCTGGCCGCGCCCCTCCTGGGCGACCGCGGTCACGGTCGGCCCCGCGCGATCGAGCAGGCGCGTCCGCTGCGCCTCGTCGAGCGCCACGGAGGCGCGCACGTCGAAGACCGCTTCCACCCGCGAGGCGGTCACGTTGGCGTGCTGCCCGCCCGGCCCCGAGGAGCGGCTCGCCCGCAACTCGACCTCACCCAGCGGGATCGAGAGCGAAGCATCGATTCTCAGCGCATCGGCCACAGCGTCAACGTACCCTTTGCGCACCTTGAGCGAAGGCGTTGCGAAACCGATCGACGACATCGCCCCCTCTCGCCGGGCGCGGTGGTCGCTCTGGCTGAAACCGTCGTACTGGCACACCACCGCGGACCCCGGGACGAACACCGCGACGGCGACCACCAGCTGGATTCACGCCTTCGACACGGCGGATCGGAGCGCCCCCGCGCCGTGGGCGGGCACGGGTCACGGCCGCGGCGCGATCGCCGTCGCGCACGGCGCCATCTGGGTCGCGAATCGCGCCAGCCGGACGGTCGCGCGGCTCGAGCCCGACTCCCTGGAGATGAGCGCGATTCAGAGGTTTCGAAAGCGGCCCGTCGCAATCGCCGCCGGCCCCAATGCGATCTGGGCGGTGGGGGCGAACGGGTGGCTCTGGCGCATCTGGCCGGACGGCCGGCAGGCGGAGGGACTCGCGCGGCTCGGCCGGGGGGTCGCCGACATCGCCGTCGCGGACGAGATGGCCTGGGTGCTGCGCAGAAATGGGCGAGTCGTGGGGGTCGAGCTGGCAAGCGGGGAAATCGCAGCGGAAGGCAAGGTCCCTCGCGGAGCGGCCCACATGACCGCCGCCCACGGCGGCGCGCTCTGGATCTCGTGTCGCCGCGGTCGGGCTCTGGCGCTCTTCGATCCGCAGGCCGAGCGCACGACCGCCGAGATCCCGCTCCCCCAACGAATCAGATGCCTGGCCATCGCCGGCGACACGCTGTACGCGGGCTGCGCCCGCCACCGCTCGCCCGGACGCGGCTGGCTGTACGCAATCGACAGCCGTCTCCACCAGGTGATCTCGACCGCCGAGCTCCCCGGCCAGCCCCGAGCGATCACCGCCGATGGCGGAGAGATCTGGATCGCCTGCGGGAAAAGCCTGGAACGTGAAGGCAAGATCCTCCGTGTCGACGCGGGCAGCGGTCAGGCAAGCGAGTGGCGGACCACCGACTGGACCGTCGGCAGCCTCGCGCTCAGCGACGGCGCCCTGCTGGCCTCGATGAGCATCGAGGTCCCGGTCCCGGTCGTCAGCCCTCACTTCGGTGGCGCGGTCGGCGGCGGGGGCTGTGGGGATGGTGGCGGCGGGGGCGGAAACTGACAAGGGCGCCCTCGGCCGTTCAGGCCAGGGCGTCGATCTTGCTTGCCAGCTCGAAGTCGGCGGCGGTGACGCCGCCGTCGGAGTGGGTGCAGAGGGAGACCGTGACGGTGTCCCAGGAGATCTCGACGTCGGGGTGGTGGTTCATCTCCTCGGCCGGGCCGACGAGGGTCTGGACGAAGTTGACCGAGCCGACGAAGTCACCGCGCTTGAAGCTCTTGCCGATCGCCGCGCCCTGCCGCTCCCAGCCGGGGTGCTCAGCGAGCCTGGCGTCGATCTCTGGATCCGGCAGTGGGGCCATCGCCCCTAATGCTGTCACAAATCGGACTGCTCAAACTATAAGTGACCCAATGTTTATATGGCGCTCAGCCGCCGATCGGGGCCCGCGGGTTCGAGCCGTAGAAGATCAGCGTGCCGAGCATGCCGACGATGTGCACCATGATGATGTTGACGACCATCGATTTTGCCGTCGCCGTCCCCACGCCAACCGGCCCGCCCGACGCCGTGTAGCCGTAGTAGCAGCCGACCAGCACGATGATCGTCGCCATCACCATGCCCTTGATGAGGCTGAATAAGACGTCGAGGTTGTCCTGAAAGGTCCAGAAGATCAGCAGGTAGCCGCCGGAGGAGACATCGCCGACCTGCTCGACCACGGCGATGTAGCTGGAGAAGTAGGCGACCCCGACGCCGACAAGGAAGAGGAACGGCAACGCGATCCAGGTGCCGAGCAGGCGCGTCGCGGCGAGGAAGGTGACCGGTTCGATGCCCATCACCTCGAGCGCGTCGATCTCGTCGGAGATCCGCATCGCTCCCAGCTCGGCGACGATCCCGGTGCCGACCTTGGCCGAGAGGATGTAGCCGAACGCGTACGGGATCCCCTCGCGCAGGTCGCAGTAGGCGGAGAAGATGCCGGCGTTAGAAGGCGCCCCGATCGAGCGGCTGAAGTAGGCGCCGATCAGGCCGCAGTTGAGGCCGAGGATGAAGACGAAGGCCCAGATGATCAGCGCCGAGCCGAGGATCAGGATCCCCGCCTGGCGCAGGCTCTCGCCGAAGAACTTGAAGACGCGGCCCGAGTAGACCAGCCCGGCGACGCGCGAGCCGAAGCGGGCGATCTCGCCGAGGGAGTCGATCCAGCCGCGGGGGACGTCGAGCCAGCCGGTCACGCGCTCGCCCTCACCGGATCGTCTGCAGTTCAGGATTGGAGGCGAGCAGGAAGGCGGTGAACAGGTAGAGGAAGAAGAAGACGGCGAGGAAGGCGATCACCACCGCCTGGTTGACCGCCCGCCCGACCCCGGCGGGACCGCCGGAGGCGGTCATCCCCTTGTAGCAGCAGACGACGGCGATGATGCCGCCGAACAGCGTGCACATCAGCACCGACCCCCAGAGGTCGGCGATCAGGGCGTTGGTGAAGAGCGTCGCGAAGAAGCCACCGAGCGGCTCCCCGTAGAGCAGCGAGGCGGCCATGCCGGCGGTGATGCCGAAGACGATCGCGAAGATGTCGAGCAGGCCGGTGATCACCATCAGCGCGAGGAAGCGCGGCACGACGAGGTTCTTGATCGGGTCCACCCCGAGCACCTGCAGGGCGTCGAGCTCCTCACGGATCTTGCGCGCGCCGAGGTCCGCGGTGATCGCGGTGCCGGCGACGCCGGCGACGACCGCGGCGGTGACGATCGGCCCGATGAAGCGCACAGCGGTGACGACGAAGAAGCCACCGAGCCGGTCGAGCGTGCCGAACAGGTCGAGGATGCCGGCGGCCTGCAGGCCCGGCGCCCCGAAGCAGAGGGCAAAGGTCGAGATCGTCATCGGGAACCAGGAGAGCTTGAGCACGAAGAGGAACTGGCCGACCAGCTCATCGCCATAGGGGTACGGCGGCCGCACGATCGAGACCAGCGTCTTCGCGGTCAGGATCATCATCTCCCCGACCTCTTCGAAGAACGTCTTCGCGGGCAGCAGCGCCCGCACTAACCCTTGCGCCGCCACTTTCGCTTCTCCCGTGCCACCCTGCGGCAACGCTATTCGACCCACTATGTAGTGCGGGTTAACTAAGTTGGGCTTAACCGGCGCACTTGTGCCGGTTAAGCAGCCCGCAGAGGCCGCTGGTCCAGCCGCCCCGCTGGCGCGAGAGCAGCAACCCGTAGCGTCGCCCCTTGCGCGTCGGCAGGCCGCAGGCGGCGGAGGAGCGGGTGCTGCGCACGGAGACCAACTGTCCGCGGCGCAGGCCGGCGCCGGGCTTGTAGACGCGGCGGACCCGGTAGCGGTAAACGGCCCGTACACGGCCCCGCGGGATCACCTCGACCAGCCGGCCGGCGATCGCCGCATCCGCCCGTTGCATCGCCTCGCCCGGCGGAAGCGGAGCGCAGGAGCACGCCTGGGCGCTCCCGGTGAAAACCAGGGCGCCCAGGATGGCGATTGCCGCCATGAAAAGGGGGCGCCTCAGACCCACTCCCCCACTGTAGAGAGAAACGCCGAATTTCACAAATCGGGGCGCAAAAGTGACGCTATGCGGAACTAACGCGCCCCGGCCTACGGGGTGAGGACGATCTTCAGCGCCTCGCGGTTGTCGTAGAGCTCGTAGGCCTCGGCCACCTGGTCGAGCTTCATCCGGTGGGTGACGAGCGGCGCCGGGTCGAGCTTGCCCGCCTCGAGCAGGCCGAGCACGCGGTCGACATGGGCGATCACGTTGGCGAGGCCGAGTCGCAGGTCGAGGCCCTTGAGCCAGGCGAGGCCGAGCGGCACCTCGCCCTTGCCCGCGTAGGCGCCGATGCCGGAGACAACGCCGGCGTCGCGCACGAGGCTGACCGCCATCGCCAGCGGGCCCGGGTCGCCGACCGCGTCGACGACGACGTCGACGCCGCGGCCCTCGGTCGCAGCGCGCACCGCGCGCTTCGGCTCGGCCTCGGTCAGATGCAGCGGGGTGGCGCCGAAGCGCTCGGCCATCGCCAGCCGCTCGGCGACGCTGTCGATCGCGAAGACCCTCGCCGCCCCCGCGGCGAGCGCCGCCTGCACTGCGCAGAGGCCGACCGGCCCGAGGCCGAGCACGGCGACGCTGTCGCCGGATCGCATCCCCGCGTGGGCGATCGCGTGGTAGCCGGTTCCCATCACGTCGCCGGCGAACAGCGCCACCTCGTCGGACATCCCATCGGGGACCCGGCGCAGGGTCAGGTTGGCGCGCGGCACGAGCAGGCGCTCGGCCTGGGCGCCCTGCAGGTCGCCGAGGTGTGAGCCGTGGCCGAAGGTCTGGCCGTTCTCACAGCGGTGGTAGTCGCTGCGCAGGCAGGCCTGGCAGGTCGCGCAGGCGGTGTGGAAGCAGCCGAGCACGCGGTCGCCGACGGCGACCCGCTCGACGTCGGCGCCGGCGGCGAGCACGGTGCCGACGAACTCGTGGCCGATCGTGAAGCCGGGCTCGACCGGCACGCGGCCGTGGTAGATGTGCAGGTCAGAGCCGCAGATCCCGCTGGCGTCCACCTGCACCAGCGCATCGTCGGCGGCGGCGAGCTCGGGATCGGCCTTCTCCTCGATCCGCACCTCGCCTGGGGCTTGAAAGGTGACCGCGCGCATCGGCGCCGAACGGTACTCGACCGCGGCTCAGTTGACGCTGACGCCGGCGACCTGGAAGCGGCCCGCGTCGGCGCCCGGGCTGGCGGTCTCGGCGATCCGCGCTTCCAGCGCCAGCTCGCGCTCGAAGTCGGCCTCCTCGCCGTGGCGGAAGGAGACGTCCTTGCCCTCGAGCAGCTCGATGAAGACCTCGACGAAGCGCGCGTCGAGCTGCTTTCCGGCGACCCGGCGCAGCTCCTGGATCGCCTCGTAGCTGGAGGTCGGCGTGCGGTAGGAGTCGCGCGCCGTCATCACGTCGTAGGTGTCGGCGACCGAGATGATCCGCGCCAGCTCGGGGATGTCGTCGCCTTCGAGCCCGCGCGGATAGCCCTTGCCGTCGATCCGCTCGTGGTGGGCGAGGATGATCTCCGCCACCGGGCCGTAGCCGTCGAGCGAGGAGACGACGCGGGCGCCCTGCTGCGGGTGGCGGCGGATCAGCATCCAGTCTTCGTCGGTGAGCGGCACGTTGGCCTTGAGAATCCGGTCGGGCAGGATGAACTTGCCGATGTCGTGCAGCAGCGCCGCGATGTGGACGAGCTCCTCTTCGCGCTTGGAGAGGCCGGCGCGCTGGGCGATCGCACGCGAGTAACGGGCCACGGCGGCGCTGTGGCGGGCGGTCATCTGATCCCGCAGGTCGAGCGTGCGCAGCAGGGCGCTCAACATCCCGACCTGGAAGCTGGCCAGCTGGTTGGTGCGCATCTCGAGCTCGCGCGCGCGCTCCTGCGAGAGCAGGAGGGCGCCGAGCAGGTACTGGAAGGTGATCAGGACGATGCCGAACAGAGCGACGCCGCCGATCCCGATCGCGTGGTAGACGAAGGCGACGCCGACCGCCATCAGCGCGGCCGCGAGCTCGGAGGGCAGCACGGGGAAGAGGACGGTGCGCACCTTCTCGACGAACGAGCTGCGCTCCAGGTAGCACGTGTAGATCCCCGTCATCGTGAAGTTGATCGCCAGGGCGAGCAGGAAGACGCCGAAGACCAGCGGGTAATAGGAGGGATCGGCGGCGGTGACGCCGAGCGCGGCGATCGTCTCGTTGAAGGCGAGCCCGCCGATCAGCGGAAAGGCCGCGTAGGTGAGGAGGTTGTTGAGCAGGTCGTGCGGCGCGTCGCGCCAGCGGATCCAGCCGGCGAGGATCGTCAGCACCCCGATCAGGGCGGCGGGCAGGCCGCCGAGGAAGACCATCGCCAGGACAAGCGCCAGGAAGCTGCCCGAGGTCTTCAGGCGCGAGGCGGTTTCGATCGCGGTCAGGTCGCTGAAGACGGAGAAGCCGAGCAGGATGCCGAACAGCGCCAGGTCCCAGTCCGCCAACGGCGCGCGCAGCGCGCAGACAACGGCGACCACGGCGAGCAGCACGAGCTCGAGGACGATGATCCGGGGTGTGGGGCGCTCGACTGGCATCGTTTTGGGCGGCGCACGCACCACGCCGGACGACCGGATGGACTTCCGCGTGGGAGGGCGGTTCCCTGCGACCGGCGGCCCGCGGGGCGCATCTATGCGTTTCGCCTGTAAACACCGTAGACGGTCGCACCAGGCGTCACAAGAGGTCTCGATCTATTGACCAGGAGCTTGCAGGGCGGCGGCGCGACGTCCGCAGCCAGCCCTAAAAAGCGCAAAGGCACCCACTGGGTGCCTTCGAGCCTAAAGACGAACGCTATAAAGCGTTTCGTAAATTGAAGTTCTTAGCGACGCCAACCCATGAGAATTCCTTTCGTCGAAGCCCTGTGCGGGGTATCTCGCGCAAGTTCCGGCGAGACGAATCAAACTGCTGGCAAGTTTGTAGCACAACTTGTCGAAAACCTGTGCATCTGCAACGAAACTTGTGCAATAAACGCGTGGGGCTTTCAGACAAATAATGAGTAGCCCACGCCTGAGAGACCCCCTGCGACGCCCGGCATTCCGCCGCCTGGCGCTCTCCTACGCCGTCAACGAGATGGGCGACTGGCTCGGGATCATTGCCCTCTCGGTGCTCGTCTTCGACCGCACCGACAGCGCCCTGGCGACGGCGCTGCTCTTCATCGGGACCGGCTTCCTGCCCGCTTTGCTGACGCCCTTCTTCGTCGCCCGCTTCGAGCGGCCGCCGCCGCGCTTCGTGCTGCCGGCGGTCTACGCGACCGAGGCGCTCGCCTTCGGCGCCCTGGCGCTGCTGGTCGACCACTTCTCGCTACCGCTGATCGTCGCCGTCGCCGCGCTCGACGGCGCCCTGGCGCTGACCGCGAAAACCCTGACTCGCGCCGTCACCGCGGCGATGCTCGAGCCGGAGGGGGAGCTGCGCGCCGGCAACGCGGTGCTCAACATCGCCTTCACCGGTGGCGCCGCGGTGGGCCCGGCGCTGGCGGGCGCCGTCGTCGCTGCGCTCGGCGTGCAGTCGGCGCTCCTGCTCGACGCCATCTCCTTCTACCTGATCGCCTGCCTCCTGCTGACCGCCGGGCATCTGCCGCACGCCGAGCCCGAGCCGGGCAGGCTGCGCGATCAGGTCCGCGCCGGGCTCGGCTACATCCGCGGGCAGGCGACGTTGCGGCGGCTGCTGAGCGCGCAGGCCGGGGCGCTCGTCTTCTTCTCCCTGGTCGTGCCGATCGAGGTGATCTACGCGAAGGAGACGCTGGACGCGGGCGACGCCGGCTACGGCCTGCTGCTGGCCAGCTGGGGGACGGGGATGGTGCTCGGCAGCGGCGTCTTCGCCACCCTGCGGCGGGCCTCGCTGCCGGCGCTGCTCTTCTTCAGCACGGTCGCGATCGGCGCCGGCTACCTCGGTATGGCCCTCGCGCCGACGCTCGCCGTCGCCTGCGCGGCTGCGGTCGTCGGCGGGATCGGCAACGGCGTGCAGTGGGTGGCCCTGATTAGCGCTGTGCAGGAGCTGACCGTGCAACGGATGCAGGCGCGGGTGGTCGGCACGCTCGAATCGATCGCCTCGGCGGCGCCTGGCCTCGGCTACGTGCTCGGCGGCCTGATCGCATCCCAGTGGAGCCCGCGCGGAGCTTTCTTCGTCGCCGCGGGCGGCGTCGCCGCGATCGTCGCGGTCTCGGTGCCCGTCCTGGGCAGGAACTGGGCCGCCGACGGCGCAAAAGAACGTCCAGGGACCGTTGACGCCGCCGAGGAGATTATGGTGGAGTTAATTCCCGCAGAGGCCCTGTCCAGTCCTAAAGGGAGGTCATGACGTGAGGAAGCTGCAGGCAGCGCTGGTGGTCGTCGCATTGGCAATGGTCGCCCTGAGTCTCTCATCGTGCGGCGATTCCGGGGGCGAGGAAGGCGGCACCCTGACCGGCAGCTACGCCTCCTTCCCCGACTATCTCGATCCGGCCCTCTCCTACACGGCAGAAGGCTGGACGGCGATGTACAACACCTACCTGCCGCTGCTGACCTACAAGCACGCGGACGGCGAGGAAGGCGCGGAAGTCGTGCCGGCTCTGGCCGAGAGCCTGCCCGAGGTCAGCAAAGACGGCAAGACCTACTCGCTGACGCTGCGCAAGGGCCTCAAATACTCCGACGGGACGCCGGTCAAGGCCTCGGACTTCCCGGCCTCGATCGAACGGCTGTTCAAGCTCAACTCTCCCGGCTCGCCCTTCTACATCGAAATCGTCGGCGCCGAAGAGTTCGCCGAAACCAAAAAAGGCGGCATTCCGGGGATCAAGACCGACGACCAGACCGGCGAGATCGAGATCGAGCTGACCGCCCCGAGCGGAACCTTCACCAACGAGCTGGCGATGCTCTTCGCCGCGCTGCTGCCGGCCGACACGCCGGCCAAGAGCCTGACCAACGACCCGCCGCCCGCCACCGGCCCCTACGAGATCGTCAGCTCCGACCCCGGCCAGGCCTGGTCATACGCGCGCAACCCGCAGTGGGCGAAAGCCAACGGCGACGCGATCCCGGAGGTGCCGGAGGGTCACGTCGACAAGATCGAGATCTCAGTCGTGCGCAACAGCGCGACCCAGGTCAACGAGATCGAACGCGACAAGACCGACTGGATGCAGACGCTCGTGCCCGCCGACCTCTACAACCAGGTCAAGGACAAGTACGAGGGCACGCAGTTCCGGGTCGAGCGCCCGATCAACCTCTACTACTTCTTCATGAACACCACGCAGGCGCCCTTCGACGACGTCAAAGTGCGGCAGGCGGTCAACTACGCGGTCGACACCGAGGCGCTGGAACGGATCTACGCCGGGACGCTCACGGCCTCGCACCAGATCCTGCCCGAGGGCATGCCGGGCCACGAGCCCTTCGATCTCTACCCGCACGACATGGCGAAAGCCAAAGCGATGCTGGAGGAAGCCGATCCCTCAGACCGCGACATCACCGTCTGGACCGACGACGAAAGCCCCAACAACGAAGCCGGCGCCTACTTCAACGACGTGCTCAACAAAATGGGCTTCAACGCAACGCTGAAAACGCTCGGCGCCGACAACTACTTCCAGACGATCGGCAACGCGAACACGCCCGACGTCGACGCCGGCTGGACCAACTGGTTCCAGGACTACCCGCACCCGAACAACTTCTTCCAGCCGCTGCTGGCCGGCGAAAGCATCGCGCCCAGCTTCAACACCAACGTCGCCGAGACCGACGTGCCGGAGCTGAACGCGAAGATCGACCGGCTGCGCGAAGCGCAGCTCGGGCCTGAGCAGGAAGAGGAATACGCCGCGCTCGATCGCGAATACATGGAACTGGCGCCCTGGGTCCCCTACGGCGCCAACACCACGTCCACCTTCGTCTCCAGCGCGATCGACCTCGACGAGGTGATCTTCAACCCGACCATGGGCCAGGACCTCACCAGCTTCCAGTTCGAGTAATGGCGGGCCGCAGCCCCTGGTATCTGGCTTACCGGCGGCTGCGGCGCAACAGAGTCGCGCTCGGGTTCTCCGGCCTCTTCGTCGCGATCGTCGTCTTCGTCGGAGCGGCGCCGCTGTGGGCGAACCACGTCGCCGGCACCGGGCCGAACGCGACGCACACGACGGAGAAGGTCGAGGTCGACGGCGAAAGCCGTGAAGTCGTCAACCGCGAAGGCAGGCCGATCGGGCCGCTCTGGCTCGGCGCGGGCGGCAAGTTCTTCCTCGGCGCCGACGGGCGGCTTGGCCGCGACGAGATGGTGCGGCTCATGTACGGCGGGCGGATCTCGCTCTTCGTCGGCTTCCTCTCGACCCTGATCGCAATCGTGCTGGCGACCACGCTGGGGCTGCTTGCCGGCTACTACCGAGGCTGGGCCGACACCGTGATCTCGCGCAGCCTCGACGTGATCTGGGCCTTCCCGGTGACCCTGCTCGCGATCGCGCTCGGCCTCGCGCTGGCGACCGGGGGGCTCCAGGTCGGCCCACTCGACCTCTCGAGCAACTCGCTCTGGATCCCGATCCTGATCATCGCCTTCGTCTACACGCCGTACATGGCGCGACCGATTCGCGGCGAGGTGCTGGCGCTGCGCGAGAAGGAGTTCGTCGAGGCGGCGGTCTCACAGGGGGCCGGCCCGCTGCGGGTGATGTTCGGCGAGCTGCTGCCGAATCTGGGCTCGACCCTGATCGTCTTCTTCACCCTGGGCGTCGCCCAGAACATGCTGCTCGAGTCGATGCTCTCCTTCCTCGGCGTCGGCGTGCAGGCGCCGAACACCTCCTGGGGCACGATGATCGGCGAAGGCTTCGAGCTGATCAGCACCGCGCCGCTGCTGACCGTGATCCCCGGCACGATGATCCTGCTCACGGTGCTCGCGATCAACATCGTCGGCGACGGCCTGCGCGACGCGCTGGACCCCAAATCGAAGGTCCGGATCGAGGCCCGCACGGGGATCTCGGAGTCGCAGGGCACGGCGGTCTGATGGCCCGCTTCGCCGTCCGGCGACTGGCCGGCGCCGCCGTCGTGATGTTCGCGATCTCGCTGATCGTCTTCGCCATCTTCAACGTGATCCCCAGCTCCGATCCCGCGGTCAGTCTCGCGGGCAAAAACGCGACCCCGGCGCTGATCGCCGGCATCACCGAGGAATGGGGCCTCGACGAGTCGTTGCCGCGCCAGTACGTGACGATGATGGAGAAGATCTTCGGCGGCGACCTGATCTCCTACGAAGGGCGCGAAGACGTCGACGAGCGCATCCTCGAAGGCGTGCCGGCGACCTTCTCGCTCTGCATCGGGGCGGCGGCGATCTGGATGTTCTTCGGGATCCTCTTCGGCTACCTCTCGGCGGTCAGATCGGGGGGCCTGCTCGACCGGGCGCTGACGATCGTCGCCGTGACCGGGATCTCGATCCCGGTCTTCTGGCTGGCTGCGATCTTCCTCAACTACCTCACTTACAAGACGCAGCTCTTTCCCTCCGGCACCTACGTCCCCTTCACCGAGAGCCCTTTCGAATGGGCCAGCCACCTCTTCCTGCCCTGGGTGACCCTGGCAATCACCTACATCGGCATCTACAGCCGCGTGCTGCGCTCGAACATGCTCGACGCGATGAAGGAGGACTACGTGCGCACGGCGCGGGCCAAGGGGCTGAGCGAGCGGCACGTGATGACCCGCCACGTCCTGCGCAACTCGCTGGCCCCGATCGTCACCCTGTTCGGGCTCGACTTCGGCGTCCTGCTCGGCGGCGCGATCGTCGTCGAAGGCGTCTTCAACCTCGACGGGATCGGCCTCTACACCTTTGAATCGCTGATCAACCAGGACCTGCCACCGGTGATGGCCGTGGTCATCTTCGGCGCCTTCTTCATCGTCCTCTTCAACGCGCTGGTCGACATCGCCTACGCCTACCTCGACCCGCGCGTGAAGCTGGGGGAGTCCGCACAGTGAGCGCGTCGCTGCTCAGCGTGCGCGACCTGCGCGTCGGCTTCGCCACCGAGGGCGGGCTCGTGCAGGCCGTCGACGGGGCCTCCTTCGAGCTCGCGGCGGGCGAGGTGCTGGCGATCGTCGGCGAGTCGGGCTCGGGCAAGAGCGTCACCGCGGGCACGATCATGGGCCTGACGCGCGGCGCCAACACGCGGATCGACGGCTCGGTCGCGCTCGACGGGCGCGAGCTGCTCGACGCCGACGAGGAGGAGCTGCGCCGGATCCGTGGTGCCCGGATCGCGATGATCTTCCAGGACCCGATGACCTCGTTCAACCCGGTCTACCGGATCGGCGCCCAGGTGGTCGAGGCGATCCGCGCGCACCGGCCGCAGGTGGGTCGGGAGGAGGCGCGCGGGCGCGCGGTGGAGTTGCTCGGCGTCGTCGGCATCCCCGACCCGGAGCGCCGCGTCGATCGCTACCCACACGAGTTCTCCGGCGGGATGCGGCAGCGGGCGATGATCGCGATGGCGCTGGCGCTGGAGCCGGAGATCCTGATCGCCGACGAGCCGACGACGGCGCTCGACGTGACGATCCAGGCGCAGATCCTCGAGCTGCTGCGCGAGATCAACCGCGAGCGCGGCCTGGCGACGATCCTGATCACCCACGACCTCGGCGTCGTCGCCGAGATCGCCGATCGGGTGCTGGTCATGCACGAGGGCAGGATCGTCGAGCGGGGCTCGCTCGACGACGTCTTCTACGCGCCCAGGGACGACTACACGCGCAAGCTGCTGGGCGCCGTCGTGCGGCTCGATCGCGCAGGGCCGCTGCGCCCGGCCCGCAGCAGCGCGCCGCTGCTCGAGGTCACGGACCTGGTCAAGCACTTCCCGGTCAGGAAGGGGCTGCTCTTCGACCGCGAGGTCGATCGCGTGCGCGCCGTCGACGGGGTCAGCTTCAGCGTCGCGCCGGGCGAGACCCTGGGCCTGGTCGGCGAGTCCGGCAGCGGCAAGTCGACGCTGGCGCGTGCGGTGCTGCAACTGCTGGCGCCGACCTCGGGCTCGGTCCGCTTCGAGGGCCGCGAGATCGCCGGCTTCTCGCGCCGGCAGATGCAACCGCTGCGGGCCGAGATGCAGCTGATCTTCCAGGACCCATACGCCTCGCTCAATCCGCGCCGGCGGATCGGCCAGATCGTCGGCGAGCCGCTGCGCCTGCACGACCGCGCCTCCGGCGCCGAGCTGCGCAGCCAGGTCGGCGAGCTGCTCGAGCGCGTCGGGCTCGCGCCGGAGCACTACCACCGCTTTCCGCACGAGTTCTCCGGCGGGCAGCGACAGCGGATCGGGATCGCCCGGGCGCTGGCGCTGCGGCCGAAGCTGATCGTCGCCGACGAGCCGGTCTCGGCCCTGGATGTCTCGATCCGCGCCCAGATCCTGGCGCTGCTCTCCGAGCTGCAGGAGGAATTCGGCCTCACCTACGTCTTCGTCGCCCACGACATCGGCGTCGTCCGCCAGGTCTCCGACCGGATCGCGGTCATGCACGAGGGCAAGATCGTCGAGCAGGGGCCGGCCGACCAGGTCTGCGAGCGGCCCGCCGATCCCTACACGCAGGCCCTGCTGGCGGCTGTGCCGGTGCCCGACCCGCGCGAGAGCCGCGCCCGTCGGTCATCATCGGCGTCGTGAACCTGCCGCTCGCGCCGCCGCTCAAGCCACAGCTCGCGCTGACCCGCAAAGCGCTGCCCGAGGGCGAGGAGTGGGCCTACGAGCAGAAGCTCGACGGCTTCCGTGCGATCGTCTTCGTCGACGGCGAGGAGGCCTACATCCAGTCGCGCGGCGGCAAAGCGCTGGCGCGCTACTTCCCGGAGCTGAGCTTCGCCCCCGGGCGCTACGTGCTCGACGGCGAGCTGGTCATCCGCGATGCCGAGGGCAGGCTCGAATTCGACGCCCTGCAGCAGCGCATCCACCCGGCCGAGTCGCGGATCGCCCTGCTCTCGCGCGAGATCCCCGCCGACTACGTCGCCTTCGACCTGCTCGCCGAGGGGGACGAAGCGCTGCTGGAGACGCCGTTCGGCGAGCGCCGCGAGCGGCTCGAGGCGCTGGCCGGGCAGACCGGCGTCGAGCTCAGCCTGCTCAGCGGCGACGCGGCGCAGGCCGAGGAATGGCTGCGGCGCACCGAGGGGACGATGGCCAAGCAGCTCGGCGCCCACTACATGCCAGGCAAGCGCAAGGGGATGGCCAAGATCAAGCGCGAGCGCGAGATCGACTGCGTCGTGCTCGGCTGGCGGCCGGGCAAGGAGGAGGGCACCGTCGGCTCACTGATCCTCGGCCTCTACGCCGGCGACGAGCTGCGCCCGGTCGGCCACATCTCGGGCTTCAGCGCCGAGGCGAAACGGGCGATGCCGAAGATGCTGGCGCCGCTGGAGAGCGGCGAGCAGGGCACGGCGGAGCCGAGCCGCTGGGCCGGCGACCGCGACCTCGAGTGGGTCGCCCTGCGCCCCGAGCTCGTGATCGAAGTCGGCTACGACCACGCCGCGGCCGGACGGATCCGCCACGGCGCCCGCTTCCGCCGCTTCCGCGACGACAAAGACCCCAGGGAGTGCACGTTCGAGCTCTTGGACGAAGGGTGACGGTCGCGCTTACGACTTTGTGGTTGCCATAGCCCCCACAAAGTCCGACGCGGAGCGTCAGATGCTGGAGCCGGTCTCGTCGCGCTTGTAGGCGGCGAGCTGGGCCAGCGCTTGGGCGCGGGCCTTCTTGCGCAGCGGGGGCAGCAGGGCGATGAGGGCGCCTTTCGGGCCCAGCGCCTGGCGCGCCCACTTGCCGAAGTCGAACTCGTCGACGTGGTCGGCGATCAGGCCGTCCTCGCCGAAGCGGAAGCTGGCGCGGATATCGTTGACCACCGGGCGGCCGGTGGAGAAGGTGTAGCGGGCGATCCAGTGGGCCGAGCCCGAGGCGTCGCCGGCCTCGTGCTCGTGCAGCTCGATCTTGAGGTCGGTGGCGCGGCTGGTCAGCATCCGCCACATCGCGCCGACATCGGCGCCGTGCAGGTCGCCGAAGGCGGGATCGCTACCCCAGCCTACCCTCGATTGCGTAGCGCAGCACCGCGACGACCTGCTCGGGGGTGCGCGCCGTGCCCTGCGCGGCGCGATCGACCTCCTTCAGTGCATGGTCGAGCTCGGCGTCGTGCAGGGTGACGTAGGGCTTGCCGAGCGCCGCGGCGTAGCCGGCGTCGAAGGCGGCGTTCCACTGGCGGTACTTGTCGCCGAAGCGGACGACGACGATGTCGGCGGCGCGGATCAGCGTCTGCGTGCGGATCGCGTTGACGCCGGCGCCCATGTGGTCGCGCCAGAAGGGCTCACCCTCCTCTCCGAGCGTGCCGACCCCGGCGTCGTCGGAGGCGGCGTGGTCGGTCACCGGCGCCGAGAAGCCGACCGGCAGGCCGGCCTCGCTCACGCCCGCTTCGATCCGCTCACGCCAGTCGGAGTGGATCTCGCCGGCGAGGTAGACGCTCCAGCTGCGATCGCTCACGTGCCGGTCTCCTCGAAGTGCTTGCTCAGCATCGTCACCTGGCCCTGGTAGTTGGAGCCGAGCTGCTCGCCGTAGAGGCGCTCGGCCGGGGCGCACGTGCTCTCCAGCGCCAGCTTGCAGACCGGCTGGCGGTGCTCGACCATGAAGGAGACGTCGCGCGCCCGCACCTCGAGCGCGGCACGGCTGCCGTGGCGGCCGCCCACGGGGTCGTAGCCGAAGCCCGGGTCGAAGAAGCCGGCGTAGTGGGTGCGCAGCTCGCCCGCGGTCGGGTCGTAGGCCATCATCTCGGCGGCGATCTGCGGTGGGATGCAGACGCCCTCGGCCGAGAGCAGCAGGTAGAAGATCTCCGGCTCGAGCACGATCCGGCCGCCCGGCTCCGGATAGACCGGGTCCCAGTAGTCGGTCCAGCGGTAGGCGCGGATCCGCGAGAGGTCGATCGGCAGGCTGTTCTTCTTCGCCCGGTAACCGACGATGCGGTCGCTCGGCCCGGAGAGGTCGACGCTGAGGAAGAGCCCGTCGGCGAGGGCCAGCTCGGACTCGCGCAGCGCGTGCGAGTCGAGGTAGAGCAGCGGGAACTCGGCCTGCAGCGAGCGGATCTGCTCGTCGCCGAGGCGCACGTCGCCGCGGGCCAGCCGCAGCTGATTGAGCGAGAGCCCGCTCTGGACCTGGATCGCGAACGAGCGCGGCACGACCTCGAGGTAGAGCCGGCCGTGGTAGCCGGCGCGGATCTCGTCGAAGCGGTGGTGGCGGTCGGTGAGCACGCGGGTGAAGACGTCGAGGCGCCCGGTCGAGCTCTTCGGGTTCGCCTTCGCGCGCACGTCGTCGGGCAGCGCCAGCTCCTCGATCAGCGGCACCAGGTAGGGACGGTCGCGCTCGAGCACGGCGCCGTCGCGCAGGTCGACTTTCTGGAAGGCGAGGCCGTCGATCTTCTCCTCGACGGTCGAGTCGACGTCGGGCAGGAAGCTGCAGCGCAGCGCCCAGGCGAAGTCGCCGAGCCGCAGGTCGATGCTGGCCGGCTGAATCGCCTCGGGCAGGATCCGGTACTGGCCCGAGCCGATCCACTCGGCCGCGATCGCCTCGTTCAGGGCCTGCGAGGGCAGGACGCCGGCGGCGGCATGTCCGCGCGACTCGGTCGCCGCGCCCCCCGCGGCTGCTGCGCTTGCGTCGCTCGTCATCTGCTGGAGATTATGCGGCGCGCCTCGGCGACGCCGAGGTAGGGCGTCAGCGCAAACTCGGCAAGTTCCGGGAAGAACCGCTCGAGCCGGTCCGCCTTGCCGGCGAGAACGCGGCGGCCGAGCAGCGAGGCGATGCCGCCGACCACGGCCTCGTCGGCCGCCTCGGGGGGGCGGCCCGCGCCCGTCCCCGGCGGAGCGCCGTTGCGCAGGTAGGGGACGAAGCTCTCGATCGCCTGCTGAAAGCGGCCGCATACGCTGGGCCCGGTGCGCAGCCCCTCGACCAGCAGCAGGTTGGCCTGCGCCGGCTGCGCGGCGAGGCGGGCAAGCGCCGCCTCGAGACCGGAGCAGACGCCGTCCCCCCAGTCCGCCCCACGCCCGCAGGCGGTCAGCACGTCGCCGCGCAGATGCAGGACCCCCGCGTCGTAGGCGGCGACGAAGCAGACGTCCTTGCTCGCGAAGTGGACGTAGAAGTCGCTCTTGGAGACCCGGGCGCGGCCGCTGATCGCGGCGACGGTGGCGCCCTCGTAGCCGCACTCGTCGAGAGTCTCCGCGGTGGCGGTGAGGATTCGCTTCTTCTGGTCCTCGGCGATGTACTCGCGCGAGAGACCGTGGCGGCCACGTGGGAGCGTCATGCAGTACTAAAGTCTGCCAGTACTAAACGCGTCTTGTACGCCGGTCCCGCCCGGTGGGTCAGGCGGAGGCGAGGTAGGGCGCCGCCATGAACTCGTTCAACTCGGGCAGCAGGTCCTCGGCGTGCTCAGCGTCGGCGCGGCGGATCTGCTGGTAGACGATCCAGGCGACGCCGCCGACCAGGGTCTCGGCGATCGTCTCTGGCAGGCGCTCGTCGTGGGGCAGCGCGCGGCGCGCCAGCTCGACGAAGGCCTCGAGCGCGTCCTCGTAGCGCCGCGTCGTCTCCGGTGTGGCGGAGAGCGCCTCGATCATGCACATCCGCGCCGCCGCCGGGTTCTCGGCGACCCATCCGAGGAACGCGGCGAGACCGCCTTCGACTCGCATCTGCCAATCGTCCTCGGTGCTCGCCCCGCCTTCCTCGACGCGGCGCATCGCCTCGTCGCGGGCGGCGTCGAATGCGGCGAGGAAGACCTCCTCCTTGCCCGCGAAGTTGTCGTAGAGCGTCTTGCGCGCAACGCCGGCCCGCTTGACGATGTCGGAGATCTTCGTCGCCTCGTAGCCCTGTTCGGCTGTCAGCTCGGCGAGGGCGTCCATGATGCGGCGCTGCTTGTGCTGCGCGATGAACTCCCGCGGCAGCGACGGGCGCACCGACGGCGCCGGCGATGTCGGCTTCGCCTTTGCCTGTACTGCCCCTTTGGCCCGCGGCGACATGGCGACAAGGATAGCCGTGCCCACGGAAATTCCGATGCACGTCAGCAACTTTTTTGGTACCCTTGGGTTGCCTGCATAATTTCTAAAAGAAACGCGTAGGTTCCTATGTCACAGGAAAGGGTCATGCTGAGTAGGGAGAAGCTCGCCGACGCCGTCGGCGACCGCTGGTCCGATGCCGAACTGAGCGAGGCCGTGGCGCTGCTGACGCGAGCCGACGGGCGCTTCCCGGCCGGTGTGCGCACCCTGCCCCGGGACCTCGTCAGGGCGATCCAGCGCGAGCGGCTGCTGGCGGCGATGATCGAGGTCGTCACCGAAGACGGCTACAACAGCCTCACCGTCCAGGACGTGCTCGCTCGCGCCGGGATCTCGCGGCCGACCTTCTACGAACAGTTCAAGGACAAGGAGGACTGCTTCCTCGCCGCCTTCGACGCCTCGGCCGCCCAGATGCGGGCGGGCATCGACGCCGCGGTCGCCGGCGCGGGGTCGGACTGGCGCGCCCGGCTGCGCAGCGGCATCGCCGGGCTGCTCGAGTTCATCGCCGCGGAGCCGGAGACGGCCCGCACCGTGATCGTCGAGGCGCGCGCGTCGAGCCCTGCCGGGCTCGGACGGCGCGACGAGCTACTCGACCACTTCGCCGGTTGTATCGACGCTCTAGTCAGGGAGGACCTGGACGAGCCCCCTTCGGCGATCGCCGCAGCCGGGGTCGTGGGAGGGATCGAATCGGTGCTCTACGCGCGCCTGCAGAAGGGCGAGACCAAGGATCTCGAGCAACTCCTCCCCTCGCTGATGTATTTCGCCGTCCTCGCCTACGCCGGCCGCGGGGCCGCGCGCGACGAGCTCGACGACGCGGCGCTCGCCTAGCTCGGGCGCTTGCGTCGCTTGCCCGACCGCTTGTCGGGCCGGGCAGCGAGCCGCAGGGTCCGCTCGCTCTCCTTCTCGACCGCGTCCGCCATCGCGATCTGAAAGGTCGCCAGCAGGGCGCCGGCCGCAAGCGGCCGCATCCGTTCCAGCGCCTCGCTCATCTTCGGCCAGTCGCGCTCCGGGCGGCCAGCGCGGTCGAACGGCTGCCAGACCTCCTTGACGAACAGCTCGACGAAGGCGCGGGCGACCCCGTCGGCCTGGCGACGCAGTTTCTCCGCCGTGACCAGGGCGCCCTCGGGGCCGATCCCGAGCGCGGCGAGCTCGGCCGCAGCGCGCAGCATCTGCGGGCTGATCACCTCGATCCGGCCGTCGGGCAGGGAGCGGAAGATGCCGAGCTTTTCCGCCCGCCGCCGCAGCTTCGAATCGGCGGCGTCGCCCCAGACCGCGGTCAGCTCGTCGGCGTCGACGATCTCCGGCGCCTCGTCTTCGAACGGGGTGCGCAGGGCCCGGGTGAAGTCGAAGATCGCCGCGGCCGAGCCGTCGCCGCTGTCGAGAACGCGCCGGATCGCCTCCAGGTTGAGGCCGTCGGCCTGCATCTCGCGGGTCAGCTCGATCCGGGCGACGTGCTCCTCGCCGTAGTAGCCGGTGCGCCCGCGGACGGTCGGCGGCGGCAAGAGGCCGCGGGTCTGGTGTGCGCGGATGTTGCGCACCGTCATCCCGGTCCGCTCCGCCAGCTGACGGATAGTCATCTCGCCCTCGGCGGGCTTGGCCTCATTTGCGGACGCCATCTCGCGAATGGTATGCGGCGGGCCGCCGCACGGCTCGCCGAAGCTGAGTCGCAACCTTCCGCGGGCGCCTGCTTCGTGTGCAGGTGAAGACCTCGGTCCACAGGGTTGGAAATCCCAAACAGGGCACGCGCTGGGGTGTCAACGTTGCAACAAGCGGGGGAAATCAGAGTTGGGGCGGGACGACGAAGACGTTCGATCCGTCCTCGGTCGACTATCTCTTCTCCCTGGTCGGAGATGGGCGCCGCTGGTTTATCCCGGCCCCGGTCATAGAGGGATCCAGGGCACTTACCCTGGGGGGAACCAGATATTCTGAGTTTGAGGTCGAGCGAGGCCAGCCAATCGAGCACCTCGTCCATATGGATTCCTCTCAAGGGACTCCAGACCGATTGCAGGGGGAGTGCCTGAGCGGTCAAAAGGAGCAGACTGTAAATCTGCCGGCTATGCCTTCGCAGGTTCGAATCCTGCCTCCCCCACTTTCACCAAACAATGGCCCGCTCGGCGACATCACCAAGTCGGAGCGCAAACTCGCGCGCAGCGGTCATTCGCTCCTACGGCAAAAGCGTCAGCTGACCATTCCCAAGCGTCCCTGTTCAGAGGCAGGCCTGAAGGTCGGCGAGAGGATGCGCGCTCGATGTGATGGGCCCGGCCGCATCGTCCTCGAACGAGCCGAGGACAGAGGGGTCTTCAGCCAGGAGTGACGCCGAGACGGGCGGCCATGCGCTCGTTGAACGCGGTCAGCGCCGAGAGCGGGCGCATGAACACGGTCAGCTCGCGGACGAGGCCGTCCTCGTCGAGCTCGAGGAAGTCGATCCCCTCCAGCTCGCGATCGCCGACACGGGCCTTGAAGCGCAGGAAGACGGTCCCGTCCCCGGCGACCTCGTCGGTGTAGCGGAAGTCTTCGAGCGTCGCGATCACGTGGGTCAGCACCTGCACGACGACCTCGCGGCCCTCGAAGCCGCGAAAGAGGATCGGGCTGTGCAGGACGACGTCCTCGCGCAGCGCCGCCTTCGCCGCCTCGAGGTCCTTCTGCTCGGCGGCGAGCCGGAACGGGTGCGCGGCGGCGGCCATGCTCAGCGCGGCTCCAGGACGAAGAGGGCGATGTCGCGGTCGGTCCGGGCCTCGTATTCGTCGAAGCCGGAGTACTGCTCGTTGTGCCGGCGCCAGAGGTCGGCGCGCTCCTCGCCGGCGGCGACGCGGGCGCGGACCGGGAGCCGCCTGCGCCCCACCTCGACCTCGGCCGCGGGCTCCGCCTGCAGGTTCAGCGACCAGGCCGGGGTGCGGCTGTGACCGGCGTTGGAGCCGATCACGACATAGCCGTCGCCATCGGCGAGGTAGACGACCGGCGCCGTCCGCTTCTGGCCCGATTTGCGCCCCGTCGTGGTCAGCAGCAGCACCGGCGCCTCGTTGACCTTGCCCAGGATCCGCCCACCCGAGAGGCGGTAGACCGGCACATTGAGCTTGCCGACCCAGCGCAACCCGGTCGCGCCGATCCGCTGCGACATGCGCGAGTAGAACTTGTCTCCGGAGGGCATCGACTCAGTATCCCACCGGAAGCGAGATCTTCAGCTCGCGTCCCTGAGCATCTGCGCCTCTGGCAGGTGCTGAAGTTTTTTCAGCGTGTTGTTCTCGATCTGGCGGATCCGCTCGCGGGTGACGCCGAAGGTGTTGCCGACCTCCTCCAGCGTCATCGGGTCCAGCCCAGTGAGCCCGTAGCGCAGCTCGAGCACGTTGCGCTCGCGCTCGGGCAGCGCTGTCAGAGCCCTGCGCACACCCTCCTTCTGCAGGTGGTCGCTGGCCTCTTCGAACGGCTCGGCGACGGTGTCGTCGGCGACGAAGTCGCCCAGCTCCGAATCGTCCTCGTCGCCGACCGGTTTCTCCAGCGAGATCGGCAGCTGGGCGACGCGGAGGATCTCGCGCACCTCGCCCAGCGGCCAGCGCAGCTCCTCGGCGATCTCGGCCGGCTCCGGCTCACGCCCGAGGCGCTGGACCAGCTGGCGCTCGACGTGGGCGACGCGGTTGAGCTTCTCGACCATGTGCACGGGGATGCGGATCGTGCGCGCCTTGTCGGCGATCGCCCGCGTCACCGCCTGGCGGATCCACCAGGTCGCGTAGGTGGAGAACTTGTAGCCGCGGCGGTAGTCGAACTTCTCGACCGCCCGGATCAATCCCAGCGAGCCCTCCTGGATCAGGTCGAGGAAGCTCAGCCCACGGCCGAGATAGCCTTTCGCGATCGAGACGACGAGGCGCAGGTTGGCCTCGACCATCTGCCGCTTGGCGATCATGTCGCCGCGCTCGATCCGCTTCGCCAGTTCGACCTCCTGGGCCGCGGTGAGCAGCTCGACCTGGCCGATCGAACGCAGGTAGAGGCGCAGCGAGTCGAGGCTCGGTTCGACCGTCAGGTCGAGCTCGGGTTTCTTCGGGCCGCTGCCGTTGGTCGCGCCGGCGCGCTGCTCCTTGTAAGCGCTGACACCGTCCTCGGCGATCACTTCGACACCGTGCTCGACCAGGTGCGCGTGCAGGCCGGTGACCTGCTCCTTGGTCACCTCGACCTCCTCCAGTGTGGCGGCGATCTGCTCGAAGGTGAGGTAGCCGCGCTCGCGGCCGAGGGCGAACAGCGCCTGGAGCTCCTGCGGCCCCTCCGGCTGCGCGTCCGAATCCTGGTTCAGTCCCTGTGGGACCGTCTCCAACGGCTCGATCTCAATGCCTCCACTGCAACCCAGTTCCCCTCCCCGGGGGCCGGCCCCAACGCTCCGGCCCGAGGAAGTATAGGGAGGATCGCCTACGCTTCATCTGCCGATGGCGACCCATCCCCCCACCCCGCTGCCACCCGCGACGCCCGATGTCCAGTCGGGTGCGCCGGCCACCCGCGTGAGCCTCTCGCGCGTCGGCGTGACCGGGGTCGAGAAGGTGATCCGGGTCGAGGCCGACGGCGCCGAGAACCTCTTCCACGCCGAGTTCGAGTGCTTCGTCGACCTCAACCCGCGCCAGGCCGGAGTCCACATGTCGCGCTTCGAGGAAATCGTCGGCGAGGCGATCGACGAGGTCGTGCTCGGCGAGGCCTTCCGCGCCGAGGTGCTGGCCGCCCACATCGCCCAGCGCGTGCGCGAGCGCCAGGGCGGGCTGCGGGCCGAGGTCAGCGTCGCCGCCCGCTACCCGGAGACCGTGACGACTCCGGCCAGCGGCATCGCGACGCAGGAGATCTACGGCCTCTTCGGCACCGCCGTCGACTCGCTGCGCGGCACGCGGACGCTGACCGGGGTGCAGGCGCAGGGGATGACCGCCTGCCCCTGCGCGCAGGAGATGGTCGGCGGCCTCGCCCGCGAACGGCTGGCCGAGCGCGGCTTCGACGCCGAGCAGATCGAGGCCGCGATCGAGGCTGTCCCGGTCGCCACCCACAACCAGCGCGGGATCGGCACGCTGCACATCGGCTGCCCCGAGGGCGGCCCGGCCTGGATCGACGCGCCCGAGCTGCTGCGCATCGTCGAGCAGTCGATGAGCTCGGAGATCTACGAGCTGATGAAGCGGCCCGACGAGCTCGCCGTCGTCGCCAAGGCGCATGCGCAGCCGCGCTTCGTCGAGGACTGCGTGCGCGAGATGGTGCGCCGCGTGATCGCCGACTACCCCGACCTGCCCGGCGACGCCTTCGTGATGGCGCGCCAGGAGAACCTCGAGACGATCCACCGCCACAACGTCGTCGCCGAGCGCTACGGCAAGCTCGGCGACCTGCGCGCCGAGCTCGAGAGCGGCGAGCATGAGCGCCGCCACACGACTATGCGCGAGTGGCTGGAGGCTCCTGCGAGTTGAGTCGTCTACGCAGGCCGAGGAAGTAGTCGGCGCCGCTGATCAGGGTCGCCGCGACCGCGAGGTAGACGAGCACGTCGGCCCAGAGCGGCGCCGGGTTGGCGGCGATCAGCGCGATCACAGCGCCGATCTGCAGCACAGTCTTCACCTTGCCCATCCAGCTGGCCGCGATCACGACGCCGCGCTCGGCGGCGATCGCGCGCAGCCCGGTGACGGCGATCTCGCGGGCGATGATCACCATCGCGACCCAGGCCTGGAGGCGGCCGAGCGAGACCAGCGAGACCAGCGCCGCGGTGATCAGCAGCTTGTCGGCGAGCGGGTCCATCAGCTTGCCGAAGGTGGTGACGGCGTCGCGCGAACGGGCGAAGTAGCCGTCAAGGCCGTCGGTCAACGCCGCCAGGGCGAAGACGCCGGCGGCCAGCGCATCGCCGTTGGGCGTCTCGCCGAGCAGGGCGACGACGACGACCGGCACGGCGAGGATGCGCAGCAGCGTCAGCGTGTTGGCGAGGTTAAGCGGGAACATCGGCCCTGGCCGCCTCGGCGTCGCGCTTGGCGAAGTACGCCTCGCCCTCGATGCTGACCTGAGGCAGCAGCCGGTCGAGCCAGGCGGGCAGCCACCACATCCGCTTGCCGGCGAGGACCATGATCGCCGGCACCAGCAGGCAACGCACGATCGTCGCGTCGATCGCGATCGCCACCGCGAGCCCGACCCCGAACTCCTTCACCACCGGGTCGCCGCTGAGCACGAAGCTGGTGAAGACGCAGACCATGATCGCCGCCGCCGAGGTGATCACCCGGCCGGTGTTGGCGAGGCCTTCGATCACCGCCCGCCGGGCGTCGCCGTGCGACGTGTAGTGCTCGCGCATCTGCGTCAGCAGGAAGACCTCGTAGTCCATCGAGAGGCCGAAGAGGATCGCGAACATCAGCAGCGGCACGAAGCTGACGATCGGGATCGCGTGGTCGAGGCCGATCAGCTCGACCCCCCAGCCCCACTGGAAGACGGCGGTGACGACGCCGTAGGAGGCGGCGACCGAGAGCAGGTTCATCGCCGCCGCCTTGATCGGGATCAGCAGCGAGCGGAAGGCGAGCAGGAGGACGAAGAAGCTGAGCGCGACGACGATCGCGATCATCCGCGGCAACTCGTCGGTTATCTGCGTGGCAAGGTCGATGTAGCCGGCGGTCTGGCCGCCGACGTAGGCGGTCGCTTCGCTCCCCCGCAGCGCCGCCGGGATCGTCGTCCCGCGCAGCCCTTCGACCAGTTCGACCGTTTCGTCGGCCCAGGGCGCCGATTCGGAGATCGCCGAGAAGACGACGACAGTGCCCTGCTTGTCGCTGCTGGTGGGACCGAGCGCGGCGACGTTGGTCGCTTCGCCGACCGCCCGCTGCAACTTCGGCTCGATCCGCTCGGCTTCGCCCGGCGAGGCGAATTCGGAGGCGATCAGCAGCGGCCCGTTGTAGCCGGCGCCGAAGCCTTCGCGCAGCCCTTCCGCCGCCTCGCGCGCGGTCGTCGACTCAGGCAGGGCGGTGATGTCGTTCTGGCCGAGCTCGAGGTCGAGCAGTGGGATCGCGAGCACGATCAGCACCGCCAGCGCCGCCACGCTCGAGCGCCAGGGGCGATCGGCGACGCCGTCGGCCCAGCGCAGCCAGCCGTGCGGCTTCTTGTCGTCGGGGTGGGTCCTGCCGAGCTTGACCCGCAGCGAGTCGATCCGCGGCCCGAGCAGGCCGAGCGCCGCCGGCAGCAGCGTGGCCGCGGCGCAGACCGCGGTGAGCACGGAGATCGCGGCGGTGAAGCCGAGCGTCGAGACCAGCGGGATGCCGGCGAAGGCGAGCGAGCAGAGCGCGATCACGACGGTGAAGCCGGCGAAGACGACGGCGCCGCCCGCGGTCGCGGTGGCGCGCGCGATCGACTCGCGCAGCTCCATCCCTTCGCCCAGCTGCAGTTTGTGGCGGGTGACGATGAACAGCGCGTAGTCGATGCCGACGCCGAGCCCGATCATCGTCGCCAGGGTCGCGGCGACGCTCGGCACCTGGACGACGCCCTCGAGCAGGCGGATGATCGAGAGCGCGCAGGCGAGGCCGATCACGGCGGAGACGATCGGCAGCATCATCGCCGTCACCGTGCCGAAGGCGAAGAGCAGGATGATCACGGCCGCGGTCAGGCCGACGATCTCGCTGAACTCGGTCGAGGGCTTGGAGAGCTGCTGGCCGACGTAGCCGCCGACCGACGCTTCCAGCCCGGCCGCTTCGATCGGCGCCGCGGCGTCGAGCACCAGCTGCGCCTCGGCTTCGTCCAACTCGCCCGGCGGGATCTTCAGGTAGACGGGGATGTAGGCGATGCGGCGGTCGGGGCTGATCAGCGCCTTGCCCTGCGGGCCGAGCGGGTCGACCACCGAGTTGACCTCGTTCAGTCCTTCGAGTCGCTTCACCGTGCGCTCGATCGCTTCGCTCTGGCGTGGGCCGGTGAGCGGGTCCTTCTCGGAGACGATCACCAGCGGGTTGTTGCCGTAGGCCTGTTCGGGCAGGCTCTCTTCGAGCAGCTCGGTGGCTTCGGTCGATCCGGTGCCGGGCAGGGTGAGGTTGTCGTTGGTCTTGCTGTCGAACGCCTGGCCGGCGATGACCAGGCCGGCGGCGAGTGCCAGCCAGACGGCGATCGTCGCGTAGTGGTGGCGCGCGCAGAAGCGCCCGATCGCGTAGAGGGGGCCGGTCACCGGGGGATCATCCCCCACCGCTCGGCAGCAGGATCAGGTGCTGAGCGTGGCCGGCGGCGAGCCAGGCGTCGAGCGTGCGCGGCGCCGGCGTGTGGAAGTGGGCCGCCTCGCCGATGTAGAAGTCGAGCGCCCCCTGCTCCAGCTCACGGGCGAGCTCGAGCAGCTCGGCCCGGTCGGCGCCCTCGGTGAGGTCGACCTCGTCCGCCTCCGCCTCGGCGTCGCCGCCGAGCCCGCGGATCGCCTTGGTCACGTCGTCGACGTATTCCTGCTGCTCGGCGCGCAGGCGCCGCACGACGGCGGCGCGCTCGCCGCGCAGCAGCGGCAGGGTGCGCGTGTAGACGTCGAGCAGGGTCAGCTCGCGGGCGAGGCCCCGGTTGAGGATCGCCGCATCCGACCCCTTCTCGGGGTCGGTCTCAGCGCCGTGGCCGCTCGGACCGCATCCGACCGTGGCGACCACGGTCGCGACGAGGATGAGGGCCGAGACGAGGGCGGCGCGGCCGAGGCCGCGCCGCCCGTCATAGCCACCTGCTGGAGAATCGACGCCCACAGGCCCGGAAGCCTATGGGCTCGGAGTCGCCGGCTGCGCCGGCTGAGCCCGAGCTACTTGCGCTTCGCTTTCGCCTTGCCTTTCGCTTTTTTGGCCGAGCCTTTCGCTTTGCGCTTCGGCAGTTTCTTCGCGGCTTTCTCCGGCACCTCGTAGCCGATCATCGAGACCGACATGTTGATCCCGTCTTCTTTCGACTTGGCGAGCCGTTTGACAGCGCTCGACTGGGCTTTGAGGACCTGCTTCAAGGCACCGTCGAGGATGCCGTTGATCTCATTCCAGCCCTGCTCGTCGACCATCATCGGGGTCCAGCTCATGTGCCGGTCCTCACGCTGATCGAACACTTCGCCCTCGAGCGAGGCGACGACGTCGTCGAGGATCATCTGGAACAGGTCGGCGCTCATCGCCACGCGGGCGGACTCGGGCAGTTCGTGCCAGTCGCGATCGGTGAGGTAGGCGCGAGAGGTCGCACGGTAGTAGTGCTCGACCGCGCCGCGCCGCGGCTCGGTCTTGACCAGGGTGATCACGTTGTAGTCCTTGAGCACTTTGACGTGGTAGCTGACCTGGCTCAGCCCTTCGCCGAGCTCCTTCGCCAGTTCGTTCGGGCTGGCCATCCGTTCGTTCAGGATCGCGAGGATCTCGGCTCGAAGCTCATGGGCGAGCGATTTGACCAGATCCTGGTTCACGCCTCGTTTGCTTTTCGTCTTTCCTTTTCCTCTTTTTCTGCCTTTGGCCGTTTTGCTCTTTGCGGGCATAGGGACTCCTCCGATCGTTGCTGGGTGGCTTAACCACTCCATCGTATTGATCACAAAGGCTGTTTTCCAGCTAAATCTCAGACTTTTCGCTTCGCACCCGCGAAATAGTGGAACTTTTTCCAGCAATCGATTGGTCGTCCGAGAGCGTCCAAACGGACGCGGGGAGACGAGGAATCAGACGTCTGCTGAGGGGGTGAGGTAGATGAAGATCGTCACGTCGGAGTCCGTCGTTCCGATGGTTGCCGTCCACAAGGTCGGCTAGGCATTGTCGGGCAGAGCACCGACTTCTGGGCTCCGTTCGACCCACGGGCGGAGCCCACATGATTCAGTTGGCCGATGGCGCTCGAGCAACTCGCCGCCGAAATCCATGCCTGCCGCCACTGCCCGCGCCTGGTCGAGTGGCGGGAGGCCAGCGCCGCGGCCCCGCCGCGGCGCTTCCAGGGCGAGGACTACTGGGCCCGGCCGGTCTCGGGCTTCGGCGATCCCCAAGCCCATCTCGCGATCGTCGGCCTGGCGCCGGCGGCACACGGCGCCAACCGCACCGGGCGCATGTTCACGGGCGACCGCTCCGGCGACTGGCTCTACGCCGCGCTGCACCGGGCCGGCTACGCCAGCCGGCCCGAGTCGCAGGACGCCGGCGACGGCCTGCGCCTGGATGGCGCCTACGTCACCGCCGTCGTGCGCTGCGCGCCGCCGGCGAACAAGCCGACGCCGGCCGAGCGCGACGAGTGCCTGCCCTACCTCGAGCGCGAGCTGGCGCTGCTCGCGCAGTGCCGGACGATCGTCGCCCTCGGGGCCTTCGGCTGGGACGGGGCGCTGCGCGCCCTGCGCGGGCTCGGCGCGGCGCCGCCGCGGCCGAGACCCAAGTTCGGCCACGGAGCCGAGGCCGCGATCGGCGAGTGGACGCTGCTCGGCTGCTACCACCCGAGCCAGCAGAACACCTTCACCGGCCGCCTCACCGAGCCGATGCTCGATGGGGTCTTCGCCCGCGCCCGCGAGCTGGGCTAATCGGCAGAGGTCTCGAATGCCGCCATCGGGACCGAGACGGAGATCCCCGGCTCGCCCGACGCCTCGCGTCGCTTCGCGCAACGCTGCTTGATCGCCTCGACCCGGTCGAGCGTGTGCTGCATCGTCCGCATCAGTTCCCTCCACCCGCGCTCGTCGACCATCAGCCAGCTCTGGCTCAGATGGCGGCTGCGGTCGTCGAAGGACCCCGACCCGACCGCGGCAGTCAACTGCTCGACGATCTGCCGCACCATTTCGCCGCTGAAGCCTTCGCGGATCCCCGCCGGCAGCCGCATCCACTGGGCATCGTCGAACTCGAAGATCGGCGCGACCGGCTCGTAGAAGTGCTCGTCGAAGCCGCGGCGCGGAACGGTGCGGACGACCCTGATCAACCGACGCGCCTTCAGGCCCCTGAAGTGGTAACTGACATCGGAGACGTCGAGGTCCAGTTCGTTGGCGATTTCCGTGGGGCTGACGACACCGCGTTCGAACAGCGTCACCCAGATGTGGCCGCGCAGCGGATGGGTGAACGCTTTGGCCAGCGTCGGATCGATCACCTGTTTGAGCTTCTTGCCCTGCAGACCGGCCATGGTGACCTCCCCTTCGTTTGTGTGTGATTGCTCTCCGAGCATCAGCCTAGTACCGGTGACGGACTCGATCGGTGCCCTGCGGCTTTGCTGAAACTCATTAAACCAATAGGCCGGTCCTGCGTGGGAACTTCGACGAAAGGCGAACATCGATGAAACGGCCGCGGATCAAACGCACCACCGAGCAGATCGAAGCGCCGAACGGCGACCTGTACCTGATGCGCCCGAGCGCCGGAGCCGATATCCAGATCGAGAACCCGGACGCCGACGGGCGCCGCCTGCTCGCCGCGCTTGACGGCAGCCTCGAACGCGACGAGCTCGCGCGACGCTTTGGCGAGAACGAGGTCAGCGACCTGCTCGCGCAGCTCGAGGAGCTGGGCCTGGTCGAGGACGCGGCCGACGACGAGCTGATCTCGGCGGCGACGATGGAGCGCTTCGACCGCCAGATCCGCTACTTCGCCGACATCACCAGTGGGCCGGCGCCGTCGCAGTGCCAGGCGCGGCTGGAGAGCGCCCGCATCGTCGTCCTCGGCGTCGGCGGCCTGGGTGGGTGGTCGGCACTCTCGCTGGCCTGCTGCGGGGTGGGCGAGATGCTGCTGGTCGACGGCGACCGGGTCGAGGAGAGCAACCTCAACCGGCAGGTCCTCTACAGCGAGGCCGACATCGGCAGGCTCAAGGTCGAGGCCGCGGCGGAGCGCCTCGGCGCCTTCAACTCGCGCATGCGGCTCGAGACCGTGCCGGAGAAAGTCGACGGGGAGGAGGCGATCGCCTCCCTGATCGAGGGCTATGACCTCGTCATCGACGCCGCCGACTGGCCCGCGCACGAAATCGAGCAGTGGTGCAACGGCGCCTGCTTCGCCGCCGAGGTCCCCTACATCACGATGAGCCACTTCCCGCCGATCGCCCGCGTCGGCCCGCTCTACGTCCCCGGCGTGACCGGCTGCTTCGCCTGCCAGATCGCCGCCTACCGCCGCAGCTACCCGATGTTCGACGTCGCGATCGAACAGCGCCGGGCGAAACCGTCGCCGGCGGCGACCCTCGGGCCGGCCTGTGCGCTGATCGGCGGCCAGGTCGGCCTCGACGTCATGCACCACCTGACCGGGCTGGCGAAACCCTCGACCGAGGGCATCGGCCACATCTACGACCTGCGGACGATGGAGGTCGAACGCGAGCCGGTGGTGCCGGAGCCGGATTGCCCCGTCTGCGGTCACCTGCCGACGGCGACGCCCCGGGGCGTCGGCGAGACCAAGGCGGGACGCAGGTAGGGGCTGCTTTAGTTAGGGGGCCGATGCCCCACGCCCGCCGCGTCAGCTCGCTCGTCTCGATCGCCGCACTTGCCGCTCTCGCGGCGACCGGCTGCGGCTCGGGCGACTCGGGGCCCGGATACGGGCCGAAGGACAAGGCCGGCAGCGAGCAGACGGCGACCGCGACCACCCCGGCCGCGCCCCCCGGCGCTGCCGCGCGCGACTGCGGCCGCACGACGGTTGCCGGCGCCGAAGGCCTGCGCGTCACCGGCATCGGCTGCGACATCGGCCGTGGCGTCGTCGCCGGCTGGTCGAAGCAGGCATCCTGCGCACCGCGCGGCGAGATGTCGCGAGTCTCCTGTGAGGTCGACGACAAATACCGCTGCCTGGCGGCCGTCGTCGACGAGGGAGTCGCGGTCAGCTGTTCGCGCCAAGGCGGCTCGCTCGCCTTCCTTGCAAAGCGCTGACCTAGAATGGAACCGAGCGCCGGCGTAGCTCAGTTGGTAGAGCACTTCATTCGTAATGAAGGGGTCCCCGGTTCAAGTCCGGGCGTCGGCTCTGGAAAGCCCAGCAAATAGCCAGTTTCGGTGGGCGGGGCTCCTGAGCTAGACGAAAATATGTCCCGAATGTGTCCCGAGCAGGCGCTGACCGACGTGACCTTCGCCCAGGCGGCGAGCGAGTGGCTGCGCTACGTCGAGCACGACCGCGGCCGCAAGCCCTCGACCGTCGCGGGCTACCGGGCGCTGCTCAACTCGCAGCTGCTCCCCGTCTTCGGCGAGATGCCGATCGAGGCGATTGCGACGGCGGGCCGCCTTCACCGGCCTACGGCGCGGCGAGCTGCTCGCGCTGCGCTGGCGCGACGTGGATTTCGAGGGCCAGGTCATCCGCGTGCGAGCGAGCTACGCGGATGGCGCACTGACGACGCCGAAGTCCGGCAAGGTCCGCTCGGTGCCGATGGCGCCCGACGTGGCCGAAGCGCTGGCGAAGCTCGGCCGGCGCGAGAACTGGACCGGCGACGGCGATCTCGTCTTCGCCGGCCGTGCCGGCGATTACCTCGATGGCCGCGCCCTACGCCGTCGCTACGACGTCGCCCTCAAGCGAGCCGGCCTCCGCAAACTCCGCTTCCACGACCTCCGCCACACCTTCGGCACCCGCATGATCGCCAAAGCCGACATCCGCCGAGTCCAAGAGTGGATGGGCCACGCCGACATCCAGACGACCATGAAGTACCTCCACTACGCCCCCCGCGAGGGAGACGCCGCTCTCGTGGCTGAGGCATTCAGCATGGATGGTCAACCAGCGATTTCGGCATGATGAGCCCCGATGACTGACGATTGGACCCTCCACACCGACGACCTCAAGGAGGGTGAGTGGTTCCAGTGGAATAGCCAAGTCGCAGAGGAGATGCCACACCTCGCGCAAGCGGTAACCGATTTTGAGGCGTACTCAAAGAACGAGGCAGCCGCCCAAGAGGGGACCGAGTGGCTTCAACGCCGAGCTATCCAAGTAGCCGCCTGTGTAACGCGAATTTTGGTAGTCGAAGGCCATATCGCTGCCTTCTATGCGCTGTCCTCGGGGGAGGCGATCATCACTTCAGAAAAGCATCGCAAGCAGATGGGAGGCGACGGGGATCGATTCGGCTCATCACACGTCGAGTGGATCGCCCGAGATCGACGGGCCCCTGCCGGAGCCGGTGACGATGCCCTGCGCCATGCCATCTTCGTGGCGACCAAGGTCGGTGAGCTTCAGGGGAACGTGATTCTTACTCTGGACCCATTCGATTCCGAGACGCAGGCGATGTGGCGAAGCAAGGGACTTCGTAACTCTCAGACGATCGACAACGACGGGAAACTCAAGCGCTTGTACTTGCCGCTCGCCGGCCGATACATGGGGCCGTTTAAGCGAGGACTTGAGTAACCGCTAGCAGCCGCGAGATGCAGCCAAGGAATGGTCCCTGCCATCCTTGCTGAGGCGGTCCCCGTAATCCTTGGCATCCCGAACGAGCTTGCTGACCTTGCTGTCTTTACGCGCAGCATCGAAGTCGTTGCGGTCAATTTTCGTAGCGACTCGGATGTCCGTTTTAAGAGCCATTTCAACTCCTCGCCAGATAGAGGATCAACAGTCAAAGTACAGGACTTCGGGGCATAAGACGAGGAAAACGGGCAATTGTCCGAGGACAATCCTCCCAAAACTGCTTGTTTTCCAGGGGTTTTTGAACCGGAATAGCTATCGCCCGATGCCGAGTGAAAGATCGGCATCCCGCGTACGGCCTGTCTCTTTGATCCAACGACTCGGCATCGAGTAGATCCTCGTAGCGGAGCGGAGCCGAGTACTGGGTCAGCGTAATGACGGCGTCGACATCAAATGGGGCCTTGTCAAGATCGTGGGCGGCCACACGGACGAGGCGTCGGAGGTCGTGGGTGTGCTCAAAGCTCTCTCCCCGGCCGGCGATTATCGCCTTGAGCCACTTCTCGATCGCCTGCTGCGCGTGGAAGCCGATGATCTCGTCGGCGATGTCGGAATTCCCGGCAAACTCCCGAACTGCGGTTGCATCGCTCGCCGCCTTGCGAGCAAGCGTGCGCGACGACGACACCAGATCATCCGCCGGCAAGAAAGCGTCCTTCTCTCAGCGCGTCATGCACAACGGTGCCCGGTACAGCACCCCACTTGTCCGCCTCACTGCTGCGATAGACGAGCAAGTCGACAGGCACACCGACTTCCCCGATCGCGTTACGCAGACGCACGAACTCGGCGTTGCGGCTCTCGATCTGCGGCTCGATCACGAGGAAATCCAGGTCGCTGTCAGGGCGAGCGTCGCCCCGTGCGTGGGAGCCGAACAAGATCACGCGTGCGTCGCTGCCCGCGGCGCCAGCCAGTCGCCTACCGGCCTCTTGGATCACGGACTCATCGACCATCGTGTCGACAAGGTAGCGCGCCGGCCAGAGGTTTGCCCGAACTAGTTGAGCGGGGTGCCGGCGAGGCTGGCGACCTTCCAGTCGCCGTCTTCGTCAGCCATCGGCATCGCCAGGATCGTGTTGCCGGTGCCGGTGTAGATGACGAAGGAGCGGTCGCCTTCGACCCGCAGCGAGCCGACGTCAGCCTTCGCGGCTTCCGCCTTCATCGACTTCTTCGCCGCCGGGTTGGTCAGGTTTTCGAGGATCCCGGCGCAGCTCGTCTCGTCGATCTGCTTCGCCTGCACGGCGAGTTTTTCGAACGACTCGACGATCGAGTTGGACATGTAGTCGCAGGCCGCCGCCCAGTTGCCCTCGGCGCGCGCGTCGAGGAAGTTGTGCAGGGCGACCGCGGCGGCGTCGAACTCCTCCGCGCCCGCCTCTTCGCCGAAGTCCTGCACGCTGTTGTCGCCGCCCTTCTGGCGGAACTGCTGCGAGCCACCGCCGGAGTCGTTGTGCTGCTTGGGCGTGAAGCCGCTGGAGCCCGAGTCGCCGGATCGGCTGTCGCCGTCGCCGGAGCCGTCCTGGCCGCCGCCGGACCCGGAATTGCCTTTGTCCGACTTGCCGTCGGCGCTTTCGGACTGACCCTGCGAGCCGGCGTCAGCCGCCGTCGTCGAGCCCGAGTCGTCGTCCCCACCGCCACAGGCGGTTAGGCCGAGGGTGACCAGCAGCACGGCAAGCGCCGCGATCAGCGTCTTCGATCCCTGCCTCACGTAACGCAGTCTAGGGAATCGCTCATCTTTCCTTCCCAGGGCACTGAAGGTTAGGATCGAGGCGATGGCGGAGGGGATCTCGATCGTTCTGGCTGACGATCACACCGTGGTGCGGAGGGCGCTGCGCGTGCTGCTCGAGGAGGAGCCCGGCTTCGAGGTGGTCGCCGAGGCGGAGGACGCCGAGGGAGCCGTGCGCTACCTGCGCGGGCACAAGCCCGACGTGCTGATCCTCGACCTCAACATGCCCGGAAGGCCCAGCCTTGAGGCGATCCCGGAGATGCGCGAGGCCTCGCCCGAGACCCAGATCGTGGTCCTGACGATGCAGCAGGAGCCGGCCTTCGCCCGCCAGGCGCTGCAGCTCGGCGTGCTCGGCTACGTGCTCAAGGAGGCCGCCGACGACGAGCTGGTGCTGGCGGTGCGCAAGGCCGCCGCCGGCGAGACCTACCTGCAGCCCGCCCTGGGCGCGAAGCTCGCCGCCGAACCGGAGAGCGAGGCGCCCGACCTGAGCGAGCGCGAGACCGACGTGCTGCGCCTGATCGCGCTCGGCCACACCAACGCCGAGATCGCCGGGCAGCTCTACATCAGCGTGCGCACGGTCGAGACCCACCGCGCCCACATCCAGCAGAAGCTCGGCGTCTCAACCAGGGCCGAGCTCGTCCGCAGCGCGCTCTCCCGCCGCCTGCTCGAAACCTGAGCCGGCGTCCCTCAACTGCCGGCGGCGCTGTGTCAGCAGCCGCATCACCCGCTCGATCACGGCCTTGGCTTCGCGATCGAGGCGCGGCCCGGTGATCCTGATCATCTCGACGCCGGCAAGCTTCAGGTCCTCGTGCCGAAGCCGATCGCGCTCGAATGCCTCTCGGCTTCCGTGGGTCTCATAGACATCGAGTTCCACCGCGAAGCGCTCGCGCTCCCAGTAGACATCGAGCTCATAGCCGAATGCGTTGAAGCCCGTTGAGGGCGTTGGCAGCCCGGCGCCTCGGACGAGGTCGAGGAAGCGGCGCTCCAGGCCAGAACGCGAAAACGGGGGCGGCCTGTACAGCTCCAACGTCCGACGAAGGCGCCCGGCTCCCCGGTGCCCCTCGGAACGCGCAAGGAGGCGCTCGATTGGCCCGAGGTCGAGAATCTGGAGCTCTTCGGCACGCTCCAGCGTGCCCCGCAGGCGGTCTGGCGACAGGATCGTGGCCAGGTCCAGCAAGGTGCGTGGCAGCGAGGTCACCGGTATTCCCTCCACCAGGGACCGATCCCCATCTCCGAGCCCGGCGTGGTGGAGTCGGGCGAACGGCTTGGCGTGTCTCCTCGTCTGCGTCGTCACGTGAAAGGAGCCCGGCCTGTTTCGCAGCAATCCCCAGATCCACGCGGCCGACGTATGGCTGGCGACAGCCGGTGAGCAGGCGAGCACCGCCGCCAAGCAGTGACTGTGCCACGAGAGGTCGCGGTGCCCCACCGCGTAGACCCCGCGATGGAGTCGATGCAGGCGCCCTGCCTTCGTCGCCTTCGCGACCGTGTTTCGCGAGTAGCCGAGCCGCGCCAGTTGCCGGACCGAGACAACGCCATGCTGACGCGTCGCCAGATCCGCCAACGCTCCGTGAGGTCGCTCCTTGTATCCCATACGGGTACAAGCGCCGACCTCACGCTGATTCGCCCCTACTGCGGGCGGATTTCTTCGCGCTTTGCGCTTGAATCGCGGCCGCCCTGGCCGGCGGCCGCACCCGTCGCGGGCACCGTCAGCGGCACGCTCGCCGAGACGCGGGTACCGGCGCCGGGGCGCGACTCGATCTGCAGCTCGCCGCCGGCCAGCTCGATCCGCTCGCGCATCCCGGCGAGGCCGAAGCCCACGTGCTCGCCGCCGGGATCGAAGCCGTGACCGTCGTCGACGACGAGCACGTCGATGCGGTCGGGGCGGCCGCGCACCTGCAGCTCGACCGCCGCCGCGCCGGCGTGCTTGGCGACGTTGTTGAGCGCCTCCTGGACGAGCCGGTAGACGACGGTCTCCAGCTCGGGGTCGAGCTGCTCGGTCTCGACCTGGAGATCGGCGACGACCTCGATCTCCTCGCCCTGGCCGACCCGTTCGGCGAGATCCTCGAGCGCCGCGCGCAGGCCGAGCTGGTCGAGCGTGGCTGGGCGGAGCTCGGTGATCAGCCCGCGCAGGTCGTCGATGTCGCGCACCATGTCGCCGAGCGCCTGCTCGGTGGCCGCGGCCAGGCGCTCCGGATCGCCGCTCTTCAGCGCCGAGGAGAGCATCACCCGGCGCGAGCCGATCCCCTGCAGGACCGAATCGTGCAGCTCGCGCGCCCAGCGCGCCCGCTCGCGCTCGGCCGTCAGCATCGTCTGGCGCAGGCGCTCCTCGGTGACCGACTGCACGGTCGCCACCGCGGTCGCGGCGCTGGCCGCGGCGGCGGTCAGCATGCGCTCGTCTTCGGGATAGAAGTCGGGGCCTTCCTCGAGCCGGTCGAGGGCCACGATCGCCCCCAGCGCGCGGCCGTGGAAGCTGAGCGACGCGAGCAGCGCGGCGCGCGCTTCGATGCCGAGGCCCTGCGCCGCCGCGAGGGCGGCGCGCGAGGTCGGCTCGTCGATCGCGACGTAACGGCCGACCGGGCCGCTGCCGCAATCGCCCGCCGCCGCGACCACCTCGCAGTGCCCGCCTTTCTCGAGCAGCACCAGCAGCGAGCCGGCGCCGACCAGCGCCCGGGTGCGCTTGGCGATCGTCTCCAGCACGCGCGCGGGATCGGTCTCGCCGCCGACTGCGCGGGCGATCTCGGTCGTCGCCTCGAGGCCGTGCACGGCTCGCTCCAGCGCCCCCCGCTCCTCCTCGGACTGGCTGTAGAGGCGCACGTTGAAGATCGTCAGCGCCGCCCATTCGGCGAGGATCGTCGCCGCCTCCTCGTCCGCGGCGTCGAACTCGCCTCCCTCCTTCTCGGTCAGGTAGAGGTTGCCGTAGGCCTGGCCGCGGACGACGATCGGGACGCCGAGGAAGCTGCGCATCGGCGGGTGGCCGGGCGGGAAGCCGAACGAGCGCGGGTGCTCGCCGACCTCGCGCAGGCGCAGCGGCGCCGGGTTGCGGATCAGCTCGCCGAGCACCCCGCGGCCGCGCGGCAGGTCACCGATCCGCGCCCGCGTGCTGTCGTCGATGCCGACGTAGATGAAGCGCTCGAGCTCGTGCCGGTCCTCGTCGAGGATGCCGAGCGCCGCGTAGCGGGCGCCGGTCAACTCGCGTGCGACCTCGACCACCTCGCGCAGCACCGTCTCGAGGTCGAGCTGGGCGACGAGCCCGCGGCCGACGTCAATCAGGCGACGCAACCGGTGCTCGTCGAGTACGTCCGGCTTCACGGATCCAAGCTACCGCACCAGCCAGGCCGGCTTCGGGTTTCTACCCAGCCAGATTCAGCCCATTCCACGGAGGGCAGCGCCAGGCGCGGGTGAGAGCCTGGTCTCACCGTTACACATATCGATGAAACATGGCAGAGGAAAGGAACCTGGATGCGTAAAGGTCTCGAGATAGGCGGCATCGTCGCCGCAGTTGTGCTGATCGTGTTCGGCATCGTCGCGATCGTGATGGGCGCCGACGGGCGCAGCACGGTGCAGAGCGAACTGAAGGAGCAGAACATCGTCGGCACCCCCGACATGACGCCTTCGATCGTCGCCGAAGAAGTCGAATCGGCCGGGTTGGAAGACGTCTCGCTGCCCGACTGCGAGGTCGCCGAACAGACGGTGGACAACGGCGACAACGCCCGCTGCTTCGCCGAGTACATGCAGGTCCATGCGCTCGAGGCCACCGGCGGCTACACGTACGCCGAAATGGGCCGCTTCGAAGCCAAGCCCAACGCACCGGCCGCCGAGCTGGCGGCGGGCGGCGGCACCGACAACGAAGAATTCGCTGTGATCGACAGCGAAAGCGGCCGGCCGGCCGACAACGGCACCCGCGAAGTCTGGGTCACCGAGACCGCGCTTGCGACCGCCCTCAACGCCAGCTACATGGCGGAACGGCTGTCCGTATTCGGGATCGTGATCGGGATCGCCCTGCTGCTCACCGGGATCGGCTTCGCCGTCCTCGTCGGGGCAGGCGCCGTGCGCAACCGCGAAAGCTCGCAGAGCTGACCCGGCGCCCCGCTCAGGCCGCGGCGATCGCGGCCTGAGCGGCGGCGACCCGAGCGATCGGCACACGGAAGGGCGAGCAACTCACGTAGTCGAGCCCGGCGTCGTGGAAGAAGGCGATGCTGTCCGGGTCGCCGCCGTGCTCGCCACAGACGCCGAGGCCGAGGTCGGAACGGCCGCGACGGCCGCGCTCGACCGCGATCGCGACCAGCTCGCCGACGCCGTCGACGTCGATCGTCTCGAAGGGGCTGCGCTCGACGATCTTGCGCCGCAGGTACTCGTTGAGGAACCGCCCCTCGGAGTCGTCGCGGGAGAAGCCGAGCGCGGTCTGGGTGAGATCGTTGGTGCCGAAGCTGAAGAACTCGGCCTCGGCGGCGAGCCGCTCGGCGACCAGGCAGGCGCGCGGCAGCTCGATCATCGTGCCGACGCGAAACGCGAACGGCTCGACGCCGAGCTCGGCGAAGGCCGCCGCGGCGCTGCGCTCGACCAGCTCGCGCATCGCCGCCAGCTCGCCCTCGTAGTCGACCAGCGGGATCATCACCTCCAGCTGCGGCGCCTGGCCCGTGCGCTCGTGCAGCGCGGCGGCCGCGGTAACGATCGCCCGCACCTGCATCTCGTAGACCTCCGGGAAGAGCAGGCCGAGCCGGCAGCCCCGGGTGCCCAGCATCGGGTTCGACTCCTCGAGCTGCCGCACCCTGTGCAGCTGGCGCTCGAGCTCGGCCGGCGGCTCGGCGTCGGGCACCGCGAGGCGGCGCTCGATCTCGACCAGCAGGTCCTCGGCGCGGGGCAGGAACTCGTGCAGCGGCGGGTCGAGCAGGCGGATCGTCACCGGCAGCCCCGCCATCTCGGCGAACAGGCCCTCGAAATCGACTCGCTGCAGCGGCTCGAGCTCGGCCAGCGCCGCCCTCCGCGCCGGCTCGTCCTCGGCCATGATCATCGCCTGCATCTTCGGCTGGCGCTCGCCGAGGAACATGTGCTCGGTGCGACAGAGGCCGATCCCCTCGGCGCCGAAGCGGTGCGCGACGGCGGCATCCTCGGGCCGGTCGGCGTTGGCGCGCACGCCGAGACGGCGCAACTCGTCGCACCAGCCGAGCACGGCCTGGAAGTGCTCGTCGACCTCGGCCGGAACGAGCGGCACGTCCTGGGCGGTGACGACCCCGGTCGAGCCGTCGATCGCGATCGGATCCCCCTCGCGCAGGACGGCATCGCCGACCTTCATCTCGCCCGCCTCGAGGTCGATGTCCAGCGCCGAGGCGCCGCAGACGCAAGGTCGCCCCATGCCGCGCGCGACCAGCGCCGCGTGCGAGGCCTTGCCACCCTCCGAGGTGAGAATCCCGCGCGCGGCATCGAAGCCGGCGACGTCGTCGGCCTCGGTGAAGGGGCGGACGAGGATCACGTCCTCGCCCTCGGCCGCGCGCTCGACCGCGGAGTCGGCGCTGAAGGCGATCCTGCCCCGCGCCGCGCCGGGTGAGGCCGCGACCCCCGTGGCCAGCGGGTCGAGCTCGAAGGCCGGATCGAAGGAGGGGTGCAGCAGCGCCTCCAGCTTCGAGGCGTCGATCCGGGCCAGCGCCTGCTCGCGGTCGAGGATCCCTTCGGCGACCATGTCGACCGCGACCCGCACGGCGGCGTGCGGCGGACGCTTGGCGGAGCGCGCCTGCAGCATGTAGAGGGTTCCCTCCTCGACCGTGAACTCGACGTCCTGCATGTCGCCGAAATGGCGCTCGAGCGTGGCCAGGATCTCGACCAGCTGCGCGTGGGCGGCGGGCATCAGGGTCGCCATCTCGGCGAGGTCGGCGGTATCGCGGGTGCCGGAGACGACATCCTCGCCCTGGGCGTCGCCGAGGAAATCGCCGGAGGGGCGCGGCTCGCCGGTCATCTCGTCGCGGCTGAAGGCGACACCCGAGCCCGAGCCCTCGCCCCGGTTGCCGAAGACCATCTGCTGCACGTTGACCGCGGTCCCCCACTCGTCGGGGATGCGGTTGAGCCGGCGGTACTCGACCGCGCGGGCGCCGTTCCACGACCCAAACACGGCGGCGACCGCACGCAGCAACTGCGCGCGCGGCTCCTGCGGCAGCTCCTCGCCGGTCTGCGCGGCGAAGATCCGCTTGAAATCGGCGGTCAGACGGCGTAGGTCGGCGGCGTCGAGCTCGGTATCGAGCTTGACGCCGCGCTCATCCTTGACCGCCCGGATCGCCCGCTCGAAGAGCATCGAGTCGATTCCGCAGACGACGCCGCCGAACATCTGCACGAAGCGGCGGTAGGAGTCCCAGGCGAAGCGCTCGTTGCCGGTGCGAGCGGCGAGCCCGCCGGCCGCCTCGTCGCCGAGGCCGAGGTTGAGCACCGTGTCCATCATCCCCGGCATCGACTCGCGAGCGCCGGAGCGAACCGAGACGAGCAACGGGTCCTCCGGGTCGCCGAGCCGCCGCCCGGCCTCCGCCTCGAGCGCGGCGACGGCATCGTCGATCTGCCGCTCGAGGCCGGCCGGGAAGGCGCCGCCGTCAGCCGCGAGGTAGGCGACACAGGCCTCGGTGGTCACGGTGAAGCCGGCCGGGACGACGATCGGCGGGCCCAGCCGCGCCATCTCGGCGACGTTCGCGCCCTTGCCGCCGAGCAGCTCGCGCATCTCCCTCGAGCCCTCGGAGAATCCATAGACGTACTTGGCCTGCCGCATCATCTCGCCTGCGGAGAAATCTATGAGCCCGCTCCCGCTCCGGCATCCGCATTCGACCACGGGGACGGCGCGGGCAAGTACGGACGACGCGGCCGGCGGGCGCGCCTAGCCTTCGGCCGGTGAGGGCCTACCAGCTCACCGCCTGGCAATCGTCGCCGGAGATGCGCACGGTCGACGTGCCCGAGCCGGGCCCGGGGCAGGTGCTGGTCAAGGTCGGCGGCGCCGGCGCCTGTCACTCCGACCTGCACCTGATGGATTGGCCGGAGGGGACGATGGATTTCGACCTGCCCTTCACGCTGGGGCACGAGAACGCCGGCTGGGTCGAGGCGGTCGGGCCCGGCGTCGCGGGTCTGGAGCAGGGCGAACCGGTGGCCGTCTACGGGCCCTGGGGCTGCGGCCGCTGCCGCGCCTGCCGCCGCTCGGCCGAGAACTACTGCGAGCGCCAGGCCGAGATCGGCGCCTTTGGCGGCGGGCTCGGGCTCGACGGCGGCATGGCCGAGTACATGCTCGTCCCCCACCCGCGGCTGCTGCTGCCCCTCGGCGAGCTCGACCCGCGCGAGGCGGCGCCGCTGTCCGACGCGGCGCTCACCCCTTACCACGCGATCAAGCGCTCGCTGCCGCTGCTCACGCCCGGCTCGACCGCGCTCGTGATCGGGATCGGCGGCCTCGGCCACATGGCGGTGCAGCTCCTGCGCGCGCTCAGCCCGGCCCAGGTGATCGCCGTCGATGTCTCGGCCGAGAAGCTGCGCCTGGCGCGCGAGGTCGGCGCCGAGCACACGGTCGAGCCCGGCGAGGAGGCCGCCACGGAGATCCTCGAGCTGGCGGGCAACTCCCGGGTCGAGCTGGTCGTCGACAACGTCGGCGCCGATGAGACGATCGCCCTCGGCGCCGCCGTGGCCGGCTTCGAGAGCCACGTCACCGTGGTCGGCCTGGCCGGCGGGAAATTCGAGTTCGCCTTCGGCGCCGAGCCCTTCGAGGCGCAGCTGACGATCCCCTACTGGGGGACGGCGATCGAGCTGATCGAGGTGCTCGACCTCGCCCGCGCGGGCAGGATCCGCGCCCACGTCGAGCGCTTCCCGCTCGACCGCGCCGACGAGGCCTACGCGCGCCTGCGCGAGGGCAGCCTCGACGGGCGCGCGGTGATCTGTCCGCACGGCTGAACGGATCGGCCCGGTCGTCTAAAGTTCTTGTCGATCTTGGTTCGGGGGACAGCAACCATGGTGCTGGCCGCCGCGCTGGTGCTGGCGCTCTTCTGCGCGCCCGCCACGCCGCAGGGCCAGATCGTCGTGCGCGGAGCGGCTTCGGGCTCGCACCTGGAACTGAGCGTCCGCGGCAACAACCTCGTCGTCGAGGGCTGGATGGCGCGGCGGGCCGGCGAGGGATGCCGGCTCGACGGCCGCAGCCTCGCCGTCTGCCCGCTGCGCGGCGTCGGGCGAATCGAAGTGAGGATGGGGCCGTCCGGCGACTTCGTCGAGGTGCTCGACCGGCTGCCGACGCCACTCACCGTCCGCCTCGGCGACGGCTCCGACAAATTCATCGGCAACGGCGAGCCCGACACGTGCTACTCGGAAGGCGCCAGACGCAACCGCTGCATCGGCCGCGGCGGCGACGACATCTGCATCACCGGGCAGCGCAACAGCGATTGCGTCGGCGGGCGGGGCAACGACTACTGCAAGCACGGCGCCGGCAGCGACGGCTGCTGGGGCGGCCCCGGGCGCGACATCTGCATCATGGGCCGCGGTCAGGACGGCTGCCACGGCGAAGGCGGCCAGGACCGGCTCTACGGCGGCCCCGACCCCGACAAGCTCTACGGCGGCAGAGACCGCGACTACTGCGACGGCGGCCCGGCCTGGGGCTACTCGTACGGGTGCGAGACCGGTCCGCGCCGCTGAGCGGGGTTCGCGGGCAAGCACCGCTGCTCGAGACGATCCTGCCCGACCCGGTCGCCGTGGCCGAGGCGCGCGGGGACGACGCCCCGGCCCCGCTGATGGCGGGCGAGGAGGCGCTCGTGGAGCGCGCGGTCGAGCGGCGCCGGCGGGAGTTCGCCACCGGCAGGGCCTGCGCCCGCTCCGCGCTCGAGCGGCTCGGGCGGCGAGCGGAGCCGATCCTCACCGGCGAGCACGGCGAGCCGCTCTGGCCGGCCGGGATCGTCGGCAGCATCACCCACTGTGCGGGCTACCGGGGCGCCGCGGTAGCGATTGCGCAGGGGTCCGGCCTGCTCTCGATCGGCGTCGACGCGGAACCGCACGCGCCGCTGCCGGAGCGGGTGATCGGGCGCGTTGCCCGCACGGAGGAGCGCCCGGCGCTTGCCGCCCGCTCAGACGCCGAGCCCGAGGTCCACTGGGACCGGCTGCTGTTCAGCGCCAAGGAGGCCGTCTACAAGGCATGGTTCCCGCTCGCCGGGCGCCGCCTCGGCCTCGACGAGGTGTCGGTCGACTTCGACCCGCCAAGGCGCGCCTTCGAGGCGCACCTGCTGGTCGAGGGACCAACGGTGGGAGGAAGGCGGATCGACCGCTTCGAGGGTCGCTGGCTGGTCCGCGACGAGCTCGTCTGCACGGCGGTCGCCGTCGGCGGCGATTAGCGGACGTGTGTCCGCGCAGCCGCGAAGTGCCCGCTCTGAGCAACGAGGATCGGTGAGCCGCAGCTATCTGCCCGCCGGCTTCCCCTGCTTCTGGCCGGGCACCCGGCCAGCAAGGCGACCCACGGGCGCCACCGCTCCATGAAGCGTGTCAACGCTCTGATTGAGCCCGTCGAGCGCCGTCATCAGTCGCTCCATCAGCCCGCTGAGGCGATCGAGGCCGTCGTCGAGCCGGCCCATCGTCTCCGGCAGCTGTGCGAGGTGGCGTTGAACCTCGACCAGCACCGGCATGGCCTCCTCGATGGCCGCCATCCTGCCGTCCATCGCCCCCAGAACGCTCGTCGCCTCGGCGACGAGTGCCATGTCCTCACGTACCCCGGGTAGGACCTCGGTGTCCCCGGCGACCCGCTCCAGCGTGTCAGCAATCTCGCGCAGCAAGGCCGTGTTCTCCGCAATCTTGGGGATCAGCCGCAGTGCCGCGACCAGATCGGCAGGCAGTACTGAGAGACGATCGAAGGAGGGGAGGCCGAGCGGCGCCATGGACCTTTGCAGGGTAGGGCGGCGTGGGCGCGAAGTCCAGGCGCGCTCCGATGATGTTCGCCGCCGGATTGGGCCTCTGAGCACTCCGAAACCACCTGAGAGCGGGGGCAGCCACAGTCGGGGAAAGAGCTGCTGCGCAGCGGCAGGAATTGGCTTCACATAGCGGAGGGGGTGGGATTCGAACCCACGGTACGGCTTGCGCCGCACAACGGTTTTCGAGACCGCCCCGTTCAACCGCTCCGGCACCCCTCCGGGGAACTTCTGTCCAGCGGCTGATTCTACGTAGCGACGGGGCGCGCGGTGGAGCCGGCGTAAACGCGAGGTATCCCAACGCTCAAGGCCCGGCGTCCCGCCGTCGATGCACGCCCTGTGCAGGCCACCGCGCAGACCCGGATCGGGCGATTCTTCGACCGCCACCCCGTGCCGCTGCGGGTGTTCGCGATCGTCGCCCTGCTCTGGGGCGTCGGCTACCTGATCTGGCGCTTCGGCTGGAGCGGCGAAGGGGCCAACCCCTTCCTCTTCGCGATGCTGCTGATCACCGAGGTCTACGGCCTCTGGGCGCTCGGCACGCTCGCCTGGTACTCGTGGTCGCGCCCGACCGCCGTGCGGCCGCCGGCCACTCCCGGCCACGAGGTCGACGTCTACGTCTGCACCTACGACGAGCCCTTCGAGGTCGTCGCCGCGACCCTCGCCGGCTGCCGCGCCCTGACCTACCCGCACAAGACCTACCTGCTCGACGACGGCCGCCGCACGGAGATGGAGGATCTGGCGCGGACCGCCGGCGCCGAGTACCTGACCCGGCCCGACAACTCGCACGCCAAGGCGGGCAACATCAACGCCGCCCTGCCCCGCACCGGGGGCGACCTGGTGCTGATGCTCGACGCCGACCACGTGCCGATGCCCGACGCGCTCGACGCCCTGGTCGGCTACTTCGACGACGAGAAAGTCGCCCTGGTGCAGAGCCCGCACGACTTCTTCAACCACGACTCGGTCCAGCACTACGTCGTCGGCCGCCACGAGCAGTCGCTCTTCTACCGCGTCGTCTGCCCCGGCAAGGACCGCCACGGCGCCGCCTACTGGTGCGGCTCCGCGGCGCTGCTGCGGCGCCAGGCGCTGCTCGAGATCGGCGGCGTCGCGACCGAGACGATCGCCGAGGACTTCCACACGACGATCCGCATGCAGCGCCACGGCTGGACCAGCCGCTACCACGACGAGGTCCTCGTCCAGGGCCTCGCCCCGCACGACCTCGACGGCTACCTGCTGCAGCGCGACCGCTGGGCGCGCGGCAACCTCGCCGTCTTCACCCTGCCCGAGTCGCCCCTGCGCGCCCGCACCCTGCGCCCGCTGCAGCGCCTCTCCTACTTCGTCAGCCTCGCCGCCTACCTGGCGCCGCCGATGCGCCTGCTGCTGCTGCTCACCCTCGGCGTGGTGCTGTGGACCGGGGCGCTGCCGATGAAGATCAGCGTCGTCGCGCTCGCCGCCCTCTGGCTGCCCGCGGTCAGCCTCAACCTGCTCGCCGGCTCGGCCCTGACCCGCGGCTACATGAAGATCGGCGAGACCGCCCACTACGAGCTGCTGACGATGGAGATCTACACGCGGGCCCTGCGCTGCATCTTCCGCCCCGGCCACACCGCCTTCAAGGTGACTCCGAAGCAGGGCGCCGACGGAGGCGGCGTGGCGGCGATGCGCAAGCTGCACCTGGTGATCGTCGCTGCGGTCGTGCTCGCCGGCGGCACCGCGATGCGCCTGCTCGACCTCGCCGGGGTCGGGCCGCTGCCCGACATGCCGGGGATCGCCGCGGTGGTCGTGCCGCTGCTCGGCCTGATCGAGCTGCGCCGCGTGCTGCGCACCCTCCACGCGGTCGGCCGGCGCCGGCAGCGGCGCCAGGTCTACCGCTTCGAGGGCGCCGCACCGGTCCACTGCTTCGCCCGCGACGGCCACGTCGGCGGCAACCTGGTCGACGCCAGCGCCGCCGGGGTCGGCCTCGTGCTCGACGCGCCGCTCACGGTCGGCGAGTGCCCCGCGGTTCTGCTCGAGCTCGAGGACGCCGGTGGCGAGACGCACGAGGTCGCCGCCCAGATCGAGATCCGCTCCTGCCGCGAGGCCGACGGCAAGTACCTGATCGGCGCCACGGTCGAGGAGATGGACCCGTCCTCGCGCATGCGCCTGATGGAGTGGTGCTATGTCGTCTGCAGCCACGAGCGCCTACGCGGCCACCGCCCCGCCACCCCGACCATCCCCGAGGACGAGGCGATCGTGATGCCGCTCGACGATACGCTTGCAGACACCCGGAGAGGTGTCCGAGTGGCTTAAGGAGCGCGACTGGAAATCGCGTGGGCGGGGTTAACCCGTCTCGTGGGTTCGAATCCCACCCTCTCCGCTCAGGCGTGCATCGCGGCGCCTGGCGTCGTCATCGGGGTTCCGTCGTGCAGAGCACTGTCGGAACCCCTCTTCCTAGCCAGTCTTGCGCTGCACGCCTGAGTCACGCCTACGGCCGAAGAAGTTGCGCAATAGCGCAGCGCACTCGGCTTCCATCACGCCGCCCTCGACCGTCGGGCGGTGGTTGAGGGCGGGCTGGGCGAGGACGTCGAGGACGCTGCCGGCGGCGCCGGCCTTGGGGTCGGGGGCGCCGAAGACGACGGTGGGGATGCGGGCGAGCACGATCGCGCCGGCGCACATCGCGCAGGGCTCGAGCGTGACGTAGAGGGTCGTATCGGGCAGCCGCCAGCCGCCCAGCGCCTCGGCGGCGGCGCGGATCGCGAGGATCTCGGCGTGGGCCGTCGGGTCGCGGCGCAGCTCGCGCTCGTTGCCGGCCATCGCGAGCGGCTCGCCGTCGCGGGCGACGACGGCCCCGATCGGCACGTCGCCGTGCGCCTGCGCCTCGCGGGCGCGCTCGATCGCCAGGCCCATCAGGCGCTGCTGGGCGTCGGCGGCGGCTTCCGGCATCGGGCGAAGTATCGTGGCTGCGGCAACTTCCCCGGCGGGCGGGTGTTAGATCGATAGCTCGCACTGGTGCAGGGATTCCGCGAGCCGACACGACGATGAGACGACTGCTTTCGATCCCCGCTGCCCTGGCGCTGCTTGCCGGCGTCGCCGAGCCCCCCTCCGCGGTGGCCGCGTCCGGCGTCGCCCCGGCGCGCGCCTTCGCGCCGGGTGAGGTCGTGGTCAAGCTGAAGGGCGCCCGCCACGGCCGCACCGTGAAGCTGCCCGCCGGCACGGGCGTGCGCGAGGCGGCGGTCACGCTGCGGCGCAGCCCGCGCGTCGCCTACGCGGCGCCCAACTACACCGCCACGGCGTCGCGGACCAAGGGATCGCCGCTGCCGGGCACGGGGATCGCCAACGACCCGGGGGCGCTCACCGCACCGCCCGGCCCGCCCGGCGGCTGGGTCTCCCTGCAATGGAACTTGCTCCCGTGGGAGGGGACCGGGACGGCGGCGCTGCCGGTCTCCCCCGGCGGCATCGACGCGGTCGGCGCCTGGCGCAACCTGATCGCCGCCAAGCGGCGCGGCGCGACGGGCACCACGGTCGCCGTGCTCGACACCGGGATCGCCTACCGCAGCAAGGGGTCGCGCTTCCGTCGCAGCCCCGACTTCGCCGCCGGCCAGTTCACCCGCGGCTACGACTTCGTCGACGACGACCGCCTGCCGCTCGACCGCAACGGCCACGGCACCCACGTCGCCGGCACGATCGCCGAGAAGACCAACAACGGCATCGGGCTGGCCGGGCTCGCCTACCGCGCCAAGCTGATGCCGGTCCGCGTGCTCGACCGCCACGGCAGCGGCGAGGCCGACGACATCGCCCGCGGCATCCGCTACGCGGTCGCGCACGGCGCCGATGTGATCAACATGAGCTTCAACTTCGGCTGCGGCAAGCGCGTGCCGGGGATCGACGAGGAGCTGCGGCGCGCCTACCGCAAGGGCGTGGTGACCGTCGCCTCGATCGGCAACCTCGGCTCGGAGTCCTGCGTCTCGCCGCCCGCCACCGGCCCGCGCACGATCGGCGTCGGCGGCTCGACCGAGGGCGGCTGCCTGGGCAGCTACTCGCTGCTCCCCGGCAAGGGGATCGACCTCGTCGCGCCCGGCGGCGGCGCGCCCGTGCCCGGCTGCCCATCGGTCTCGAGCCGCTCGATCTACCAGGTGACCCTGAAGGGCGGCAACACGCGCCGCTTCGGCGAGCCGGGCAGCTACATCGGCACCTCGATGGCGGCGGCGCACGTCGCCGGCGTCGCGGCGATGGTCCTCGCCAGCGGCGTCATCCCCGACGATGTCTCGCCGAAGGGCAAGGTCAACCGCCTGACCCGCCGCCTGCGCAGCACCGCGCGCAACCTGCTCGGCCCCGGCGGCCGTCAGGGCGCCGGCCTGATCGACGCGGGCGCCGCGACCGACCCGTCGATCTGAGCCGCGCTCAGGTAGTTCGGACGATCATCACGGAACAGGGCGCGTGATGGGAGATGTTGTTGGGAACGCTGCCGAGCACGAAGCGGCGTGCGCCGGTCATGCCTTTGTTGCCGACGACGATCAGGTCGGCGTCGGTCTCCTCGGCGACGTTGAGAATCGCGTCGGCCGGGCCGCCTTCGACCGGATGAGTCTGCACCTCCAGCCCTTCCTTCTTGGCCGCGGCGGCTGCCGCTTCGAGCACGAGGTTGACGTCCTCGCGCGGGCCGATCTCGTACTGGACATCGGCCGGCGCGCCCTCCTGCTCGCTCTGGATGCGACGCTTGGGGACCGGCTCGTAGGCGCTGACGATGCTGAGCTGGGCACCCGCGAGCTTGGCCAGCTCGGCTGCCTGGCGGACCGCCTCCGCGGCGGTCTCGGACCCGTCGGTGCCAACCACGATTCGAGAGAACACGCCGCGATACTAACGCGCCGCGCGGGCATCGGAGCCGTTAGCGCTGCGTTACGCCGGAGCCGCGCGCGGGCAATCCGCGGAAGCCGTCGCCCAGGATCTCGGTCGGCGTCGTCGCCAGGCGCACGATCGCGATCGCCATCGAGGCGACGAGGCAGACGATCAGCACGACCATCCCCGCTTTCCACAGCATCGGCATTCGCCCGCAGCCTAGCCCGCTCCCCTACCGGGGGTTACCCTTGGGCGATGGAGAGAGTCGCTGACGGCGTCTGGCTGCTGCGGGGCGACCTGCGCAAGGCGATGAACATCTACTTCATCGAGCAGGAGGGCGGCGGGGTCGTTCAGTTCGACGCCGGCACCAAGGCGATGACCAAGCAGGCGCGGGCCGCCGCCGAGCAACTCGGCGGCGTGGAGCGGGTCGTGCTCGGCCATGCCGACGCCGACCACCGCGGCACGGCGCCCGCGATGGGAGCGCCGGTCCACTGCCACGCGGGCGAGGTCGCCGATGCCGAAAAGGACGCCTCGATCAGGCCCTACTGGGACCTCTCACAACTGCCGGTCGCGCCGGTGCGCTGGATCTACCCGTTCCTGCTGCGGCGCTGGGACGGCGGCGCGGTGAAGATCGCCGGCACGCTCGCCGAGGGCGACGAGATCGCCGGCTTCCGCGTCGTCCACTTCCCCGGCCACGCGCCCGGCCTGATCGGGCTCTGGCGCGAGCGCGACCGGGTGGCGCTGGTCAGCGACGTCGTCTACTGCGTCGACTCGGCGCGGCTGAAACCGCTGCCCGAGGGCGAGGTCAGCGTCCCCCACCCGGCCTGGGCCTGGGATCACGCGCAGGCGAAGCAGTCGGTGCGCAAGCTGGCCGCGCTCGAACCGAAGATCGTCGGCACCGGGCACGCCGAGCCGCTGCGCGGCGAGAACCTGCGGCCGGCGCTCGAAGCGGCCGCCGAGAAGCACTGAACCGGGCCGCGCCGCTGCGGGCGGCTGAAATAGGTTGCCCTCTCTGATGATCGGGACCTACGTCTCGGCGGCGCTGATCTGCGCCGCCTCGCTTCTCGTCGGGCGTGCGCTGCTGCTCCTGGCGGGCCGCAGCGACTGGTCGTGGCTGGCGCCGGCGGCCGGCTTCGGCGCGGTGCTGAGCGTCACCGGCCTGCTCGCCCGCGCCCCCGGCCACGGCACTTCGGCAACCCTGGGCCTCGTCCTCCTCCTGGCAGCAGCAGTGATCGTCCTCGCCCATTTCCGCCGCGCGCCGGCCGATGGGCCGGATGCGGACGCATACCGACCGGATTCAGCCCGTCGGCGGAGGGAGCTGCGGGACGGGCTGCTCGTCGCGGTCGGCATCGCGCTGGTGCTCTCGATCCCGTTTGCGATCAGCGCCCGCTGGGGCCTGCTCGGGGTCGGGCTCAACAACGACCTCGGCCTCCATCTCGCCTGGGCCGAGTGGCTGCGCAGCGGCGCCGGCCCGGTCCCCGACGCCGGCTATCCGCTCGGCCCGCACGGCCTCGCTGTCGCCACCGCGGCGGTGCCCGGGATCGGGCTGGGACAGGCCTTCGTCGGCGAGATCTTCGCGATCGGGATCCTCACCGGGCTGACCGCGCTCGCCGCCCTGCCGGGATTCGGCCCCGGCCGTCGCCTGCTGGCGGCGATCCTGGTCGCCGTCCCATATCTCGCCGCCTCCTACTTCGCCCAGGGCACCTTCAAGGAGACCGCCGAGGCGCTCTTCGTCCTCGCCGTAGCCGTCGGCCTGCGCAACATCGATACGGCCCGGGACGTGCCTCAAGTTGGAGGCCACTATGGGTACTCAACTAGAGGCACGTCACTGGGGCGGCTGCTGGGGGCGCTGCCTTGGCTGGCGATCGCGGGGGGGATCTTCTTCTCCTACAGCTTCGCCGGGCTCGCCTGGCCGGTCGCGATCGCTGCCCTCTGGAGCCTCACCCTGCCCGCCGTGCGACGTGCGCTGGCGCCGCGCCGCCTGCTGCGCTTCCTCTTCCGCCCGCTGACCCTGCTGACGATCGCGCTGCTGGCGGCGCTCGGCGTCGCCGCGACGCTGGTCGGCCCGTTCGGCTTCGTCGACACCTTCAGCAAGGTCGCCGCGACCGACACCTACGGGCCGGTCTCGCCGATCGAGGCGCTCGGCGTCTGGCCGACCGGCAACTACCGGCTCGACGCTCCCGGGGGCGCCCAGCTGACCGGCCTCGCCGGGGCGATCGGCGTCCTCGCCCTGCTCGCCGGCGCCTGGTGGTGGCTGCGGCGGCGCGACCTGGCGGTGCCGCTGGCGCTACTTGCCTGCGCCCTGCTCTACCTCGCCGCGCTGCCGACCAGCGGCTACTACTCGCAGGCGAAGGCGCTGATGATTGCCGCCCCACTGGCGATGCTCGTCGCCATCCGCCCGCTGCTCGCCGAATTCGGCTGGAGCGTTCGCCGTTTGTCGGGCTCAGCGCGACAAAAGACGAACGCGCCGCTTGGGCGCGTTGCCTGGAGCGCGCTGGCCGTCGTCTTCATCGGCGGGGCGGTCTACTCGAGCTTCCTCGCCCTGCGCAACGCGCCGGTGGCGCCGGCCGGGCACGGCGGCGAGCTGCGCGCCTTCATGCCGATCCTGCAGGGCGAGCCGGTGCTCTACGCCGGCCAGGACCGCTACGCCGCCTACGAGTTGCTCGGCGCGGACACGCACGTGCCGCTGGTCGAGTTCCCCGACCCCGACGTCGACGAGAACCCGGAGAAGCCGTTCGACACCGGCGACGCCTACAGCCCGATCGACTTCGACTCCTTCTCGCGCGGCACGCTCGCCCGCTTCCCCTACGTGATCAGCGGCCGCGCCGCCTGGAACAGCCAGGCGCCCGCCGGCTTCAAGCGCGTCGCCGCCACCCCCTCCTACATCCTCTGGCAGCGGACCGGCGAACCGCCCGAGGATCGGCACGTGCTGCTCGAGGGCACCGACGCCGGCGCCTGGGCGGGCTGCGTCGCGCCCGAGATCCGCATCCTGCTCGCCAACGAGGGCCGCGCCTCGCTCTTCCCCGACGTGCGGATCGCGCCGAAGGCGCGCTGGGACGAGGGCGGCAAACTCCAGCTCAGCGAGAGCACCGCGCAGACGGTCGAGCTGCCCCGCGGCCGCTGGCGGCTCTCGCTGCAGTACTTCTCCCCCTTCTCGCTCTCGGTCACCGCGCCGGGGCTCGAGCGCGAGCTGAAGCCGGCGCTCGACGGTCAGCGCCCGAACACGATCAGCCTCGCCAACGACGGCCAGTTCTGGCCCGCCGGCCCCTACGACAGCCCGGGCGGCAGGGTCCGGATCGCGATCGAGGCGGCCGAGCCGAGCCTCCTGCAGCGGCTCAGCGGCTACGACGACGTCGCCTACGTCGGCAACCTCGTCGCGGTCAAGGCGGGCAAGCGGCGCGTCGTTCCGCTGAGTGCGGCGTGCAATAGCTGGATCGATTCATACGAATCCACCGCCTCGCCATAAGGTCGGCTGACCAAGCAGATCAAGGAACTCGCGCTTCGCGCTCGCACCCCGCCTTCGGCGGGGGTCGCGTGGCGTGCTTTAGCACGCGAGCGACCGAGGACGCCGAGATGCGCCGGTCAGACGGCTTTGGCCTCCATGCGCTCGGGGGGGACGCGGACCACGTCCCATACGGCGCCGGTCTTCTCGAGGCCGTCGATCACGACCGCCGAGAGGTCGACCTGCCAGCGGCCGAGGCCGTGCGTGGCGGAGGTCGGGAAGGCGTGGTGGTTGTTGTGCCAGGCCTCGCCCAGGGTCGGGATCGCGATCAGCGCCAGGTTGCGCGACTCGTCGGCCGTCTCGAAGTCGCGGTTGCCGAAGACGTGGCAGAGCGAGTTGATGCTGTAGGTGAAGTGGTGCAGGACGAAGACGCGGACGAGGCCGCCCCAGAGCAGGCCGGTGAGCGCGGCGAAGAGGGTTCCGCCGATGACCCAGCCGAGCGCGAAGGGAAGCAGGAGGCCGGCGATCGCCCAGTAGATGAACGTGCGGTCGACGAAGTTGATGATCGGGTCTTTGATCAGGTCCGGCGCGAAGCGTTCCTTGTTGCCGCGCTGGGTGTGGATGAAGAGCCAGCCCATGTGCGCGTGGTAGAGGCCGCGCAGCGCGCCCGACCAGCCGTGGCCGTGGTCGACGTGGGGGCTGTGCGGGTCGCCCTCTTCGTCGGAGAAGGTGTGGTGCTTGCGGTGGTCGGCGACCCAGGAGATCACCGGGCCCTCGATCGCCGCCGAGCCGAGGATCGCGAGCAGGCCGTGCAGCCAGGGCTTCGCTTTGAAGGCGCGGTGGGTGAGGTGGCGGTGGAAGCCGACCGTGATCCCCAGCCCGGTGAACGCGTACATGCCGACGAAGAGGAAGACGTCGCTCCAGTGCAGGGCGCTGCCCCAGACCTGCCAGCCCGCGAACCCGATCGCGAGGAAGGGGATCAGCGTGACCAGCCCGGTGATGATCCGGTCGCGCGTCTCGTTTGCGACCGGCTGGATGTCCGACGGAAGTGGCCCAGTGCCTGACATGAACCAGGGATCATATGCTGCCGGTATGCCGTTCGCCACGACCGAGCCGCTGCGCCGCGAGATCGAAGCGCGGATCCCGCAGCGCCCGTTCAACGTCGAGTTCTGGGACGGTGCCAGGCTCCCGGCCAGCGACGGCGACGGCCCGACCTTCTTCGTCCGCTCGCCACGGGCCGCCGCGCACGCGCTGCGCGCGCCCGGCCAGCTCGGCCTCGGCCGCGCCTACGTCAGCGGCGATATCGAGGTCGACGACATGGACGCCGTGATCGAGCTGCTCGACCGCTGGGACCCGCCGGCGCTCGACGGGGCCGCCAAGCGCCGCCTGCTGCTCGGCGCGGTCCGCGCCGCCGGCATCCAGCGACCGCCGAAGCGGCCCGATGCCGAGCTCGTGCTCAGCGGCCGCCGCCACAGCAAGGAGCGCGACGCGAAGGCGGTCCGCCACCACTACGACGTCTCCAACGACTTCTTCTCCCTCTTCCTCGACGAGTCGACGACCTACAGCTGCGCCATCTGGAGCGAGGGCGCCGAGACGCTGGAGCAGGCGCAGGAAGAGAAGCTCGACACGGTCGCCCGCAAGCTGGCGCTGAAGGAGGGCGACCGGGTGCTCGACGTCGGCTGCGGCTGGGGCAGCTTCCCGCTGCGGGCGGCGACGGAGTACGGCGCCAGCGTCGTCGGGATCACGCTCTCGCCGCCGCAGGCCGAGAAGGCGCGGCAGCGGGCCGAGCAGGCCGGCGTCGCCGACCGGGTCGAGATCCGCGTGATGGACTACCGCGACCTGGCGGCGAGCGGCGAGCGCTTCGACGCGATCGCCTCGATCGGCATGGTCGAGCACGTGGGCGAGGAGCAGATCGACGTCTACGCCCGCACCCTGGCCGGGCTGCTGGAGCCGGGCGGGCGGCTGCTCAACCACGGCATCGCCCGCCTGCGCCACACCGACCCCGACGCCGGCGCCTTCTCGGAGCGCTACGTCTTCCCCGACGGCGAACCGCTGCACCTCTCGCGCGTGCTGCTGGCGCTCGAACGGGCGGGATTCGTCACCCGCCACGTCTCCGAGCATGGCGCCGACTACGCCGAGACCCTGCGCCACTGGGCCCGCCGCCTCGACGAGAGCCTGGAGGAGGCGATCCGCCTCGCCGGCCCCGAACGCGTCCGCGTCTGGCGCCTCTACCTGCGCGCCGCGAGGAACGGCTTCGAGAACGGCTTCCTCAGCATCTACCAGGCCCGCTGCAGCCTGGCCTGAGTTTGCGTGTGAGGTTGAGGCTGCAATGCAGCCCTAAGCTCACACGCAACGCTTAGATCGGGAAATCAGCCTCGACAGTCGGGAGCGCCCAGTCGGCGCTTGCGTCGCGCAGCTGGTCGACCGAGTAGCTGCCGGTTCCGACGCCGACGACCCTGATCCCGGCGGCGTGGCCTGCTTCGACGTCGCGGGGGGTGTCGCCGATCGAGATGCAGGCGCCGTCGGTGAGCGTGCCGCCGGAGACGAGCTCGCCGCGGCGCAGGGCGGCTTCGGTGACCTCGGTCCGGTCGGGCGAGTCGGAGCCGTAGCCGCCGAAGGAGAAGAAGCGGTTGAGCCGGCCGCGGGCGAGCTTGATGTGGGCGGCCGCCTCGACGTTGCCGGTGACGAGGCCGAGCAGCACGCCGCGCTCGAGCAGCTCCGGCAGCAGGGCCTCGATCCCCGGCATCACCCGGTAGCCCTCGGACTCGGCGACCGTGTCGGGCAGGTGCTCGAGGTAGCAGCCGATCGCCTTCGCCCGCTCCTCGGCGCTGCCCTCGCGGCCGACGACCTCCTTGAAGACGATCTTGACGATCTCCGGGTCGGTCATGCCGGCATCGGTGTGCTCGGCGATGTCGGCCTCGACCCCGTAGAGCTGCTCGAAGGCGCGCTGCCAGGCGACGCCCCCGGCGCCTCCCGTCACGAGCAGCGTGCCGTCGATGTCGAATAACACCGCCCGGATCTCGGAATCGGTCCTGACAGCCATCATGAGCTCCAAGGGGCTGGCATCACCGCGGCGACAAGCTTCGTACACCAGCCGTCGCGCGGCTCCGCGAGGCTGACTGTAAGCAACAGGTCCGCACTGGAACCCAGGCCTAGATCGGCACCATCGTGCGTTCCGAGCCCCTCGCGGATCAGCCTGGGTCGCACGGTCGTGTCGGTCAGCGAGAGGTCGTAGTCCTGGTCGCCAAGCGTGAACTTCACCCGAGGCCGACGGTTCGTAGTCCCATCTCTGGGCGGGTCAAGGCGAAACTCGGTCTGCTCTGGCCGGACCAGCGCAAGCGAGGCATCCACCCCACCAAGGGCATCCTCCTCGGTCATCGCCGCGCCCCGGTTTCCCAACAGCCGCGGGCCGTCGGCCAGCTTGGGCCGGAGGATGCGTAACGCATCCTCCGGAGCCAGTTTTCCAGTCCGCCACCAACGCCCGTCGCCGACCGCGACGTTCTCGGGTTGACACGGATCCCGCGCATCGCCTCCGTGATCGAAGCCGACCACGTCCAGAAGCCCTACGTCCCGTCCGTCGATTCTGTAGTGATAGGGGTAAAGCTCTCCGTGTGGATGAGCGGACACCGGCCGAACCCAATCGCCGCTCCGCGTCGAGATTCCGGCCACACAGCGACCTCCATGTTTGAAGGAGTTCGCGAGGATGACGATCTCGTCGACTGCCATTTCACACTAGAGATGAAGGGCGACTACGCCGGGCCAGTGGTCAGCGAGGTGCTCAACCACGAGCCGGCGGTGGCAATGCTCGGCCGTGGCCTCGCTGCAGAGCAGAACGGTGCGCCGTTCGAAGTCCTCCTGGTTTAGCTGGTCCTCGATCCGCCGTTCCGCCATGAGGTGCCGGAAGTCCTGCTCGAATTGCTCCCAGGACATCTCCTTTTTCTTCTTGTAGGAGTCGAAGATCTCCTGCGTCGGAGCGAGTAGCGGGGCATGCTCGTACTCGGCTCCAACCAGTTCCTGCAGGAAGTAGGCAAGATCGTCGCGCTTGGCGAAGCCGGCGAGTTGAGAGCTGTTGCTCAGGCGTACATCCAGAAGGCGCTCGATGCCGTGAGATCTCAGGCGGCCGAAGAAATCCTCGGCACTCGACCGCGTGAAACCGATAGTGAAGATCTCCATTGGCTCTCCTCGTCCTCGAATAGCGATCCCGCGCCCAGGACTATCGGCTCCGTCTCGACCTCGCAGCGGCCATCGCCCCGAATGTGGCCGATCGTCCACCCGTCCTCGAGCAGCACCTTGGCGATCAGGAGACGGCGATGGCAGGACGACGGATCCTCCTCGCTGCACATGAGCGCGACGCGATAGCGGGAAGCACCCCCCCGGAGTCGCTCGATCCCGTTCCGAAAGCTCTCGCTCGCCGCAACCTTGCCGTATAGGACGTGGCCTGCTCGGTCATAGCACTCGGCAGCCTCCGGTCGACCGCCAAGCTCCGCGCCCAAAAAGAGGTAACGAGCTCCAGCGGCCTGTGCCACCTCGGCGATCGCGGGACGATTGGCCCAGGTGACGTAGCGCGAATGAGGCCATGAGCGCACGTCGACCAGAGCCTCCACCCCCCGGTCGGACAACAATCCTCGGAAGTGCTCGGCCGAGTGGTTGGAGTGACCGATCGTCAGCAAACCAACGTCTGGGGTCGATTCAGGCATGCCCCGCCCACTCTCCGGCCGCCGTGTGAATCGTCGCTACGAAGTCGGGGTCGGAGAGAACCTCTCGCAAGCCGACCGCGCATTCCTCGAGGTCGTCGCAGGCGATCACTCGAGCCCGGTCGTAGTCTTCGAGCATCGCCTCCGTCTCCGTCTCCGATGCAGGCGAGCTCTCGCTCGAGAAACGAATCCCGACAACGGGGCGTCGGTGCCCATAGGCCATTGCCAACTCCCCATCCGCAGCGCCACTTGCGACTCCAAGCAGTGCGACCACGAAGTCCGCATGAGCGACTGAGTGGCTGACTCCCTCGAAGAAGCGTCCTGGGTCCACGGGGCCCGCCCCGGCGGCGGACGAGCTGCTGACCGCAGGCCAACCCCTCTCCTCGCAGGTCTCGATCACCTGGTCACGCAACAAATCGGCGACCCCCCGATCGCTCTCGGCGCCGATCAGGTAGGCCCAGGAGCCCTCGTCGAGCGGGTAAGGGTCTTGCGGGCGATTCTCAGCGGCCATCTGGGCGCAGTCTAGGGAGCGCCGTGGAGGGAACTTACTCGCCCGACTCGCCGACCATGTCGCGCTGGGCGAGGCTGTAGAGCAGGGCGAGGGCGGGCAGGATCGTGACCGCGGCGACGCAGAAGACGATCAGGACCGAGGTCAGGGTCGGGCCGGGGGCGGCGGCGGTGGCGATGTCGAGCGAGGTCGGCAGCAGGTAGGGGAACTGGGCGACGCCCCAGCCCCAGATCACCGCGGCGACGGCGAGAATCGCCAGCGGGCGCAGGCCGCGCACCCGGCCGCGCAACAGCATCGCCAGCACACCGAGCCCGCAGGCCGCCGAGAGGATCACCAGCGGCAGGCCCTCGGCGACGAGGCGGTCGAAGATAGAGCTCGCCTCGTCGTTCAGGGCGAAGAGGCCGGCGACCGCGAACGCGCCGGCCCCGGCGGCGGCCCAGAGCGCACGCGAGCGGAAGTACTCCTCCATCTCGCGGTCGCCGTCGCGGCGCGAGTCGGCGATCAGGAAGATCGCCGCCAGGTAGGCGCCGCTGGCGACGAACATCGCCCCGGTCAGCAGCGGCAGCGGCTCGAGCCAACTCGAGAAGGCGGCGCCGTTGCCCTCGGCCGGCACGTTGCCAGAGGCGATCGCCCCGACCACGGTGCCCATGAAGAAGGGCGTCATCAGCGAGGAGATGGCGAAGGTCGCGCCGAGCGCCTGCTGCGCCGCCGGCGACTCGACCGACTTGCGGAAGGCGAAGCCGGCGCCGCGCAGGACGATCCCCAGCGCCGCCAGCGCCAGCGGCACGTAGAGGGTTGACATGATCGCGGCGAAGGCCTCGGGGAAGGCGGTCCAGAGGACGACGAGGATGAAGATCAGCCAGACGTGGTTGGCCTCCCAGACCGGCGTCAGCGAGCGCTGGATCCGCGCCCGCGGCCGCCTGCCCTTCTCGGCGTCGCCGGCGACCAGGTCCCAGAGGCCGCCGCCGAAGTCGGCGCCGCCGAAGATCGCGTACATCGTCGCCCCGACCCAGAGGATCGCCGCGCAGGCGTCCGCCTTGCTCACCCTGCGCCTCCCCCCGCCGACGGGGCGTAGGGGGTTTCCGACTCGTCCGATTCGCCCTGCTCGCGCCAGCGCCGGGCCATGCCGCGGAGGACGAGGATCGCGGTCGTGCCGAGGGCGATGTAGAGCAGCATCACGCCGGCGAATGCGAACCAGATCCCCTCGGCCTCGGTCACCGCTTCCTCGGTGCGCATGTAGCCCTGCACGATCCAGGGCTGGCGGCCGACCTCGGTGACGATCCAGCCGCACCAGACGGCGACGATCGCCGCCGCGCCGGAGATCGCGACCGCGCGCAGGAACCAGGGCGTGCGCGGCAGCTCTCTCCAGCGCCACCAGGCGAAGGCGAACCAGGCCGCCAGGCCCAGCAGGCCGAAGCCGATCCCGACCATCGCGTCGAAGGAGAGGTGCAGCAGCGTGTTGGCCGGCGGCCGCTCGTCGGGCGGGATGTCCTCCAGCCCGGTGACGACCGTGTCGGTGCTGAACCCGACCAGCAGCGAGTCGAGCCCGGGGATCCCGATCGCCCCCTTGACCCCGTCGTCGGTGCAGATCCCGCCCAGGTACTCGGTCTGGTTCGGGCCGGTCTTCTGGATGCACTCGAAGCCGGCGAACTTGGCCGGCTGGTGGTCGGCGACTTCGCGCGCCGCCACGTCGCCGACGAAGATCTGCAGCGGCGTCGCCGCGCAGGCGATCGTCAGCGGGATCAGGAGCCCCAGCCGGTGGTGGCGATCGCGCCGCCCCTTGAGCATGCCGACCGCGTAGACCGAGGCGAAGAGGAAGCCGGCGACCATGTAGGCGGCGAGGATCATGTGCGGCACCTCGTAGACCCAGGCCGGGCTGAAGAGGACCTCGAGCGGCGCCGTGTCGATGACCTTGCCGGCGGCGTCGAGCTCAAAGCCCTGCGGCGTGTTCATCCAGGCGTTGGCGGTGACCACCGAGAAGGCGCCGCCGATCCCGGAGACGAGCATCGGCACGCCCGACCAGAAGTGCGCCCAGCCGCTCAGCCGCTTCCAGCCGTAGATGTAGATCGCGAGGAAGATCGCCTCGGTGAAGAAGAAGAGGCCCTCGATCGCGAAGGCGATCCCGAAGGCGTCGCCGAAGCGCGCCATGAACTCGGGCCAGAGCAGGCCGAACTCGAAGCTGAGCACGGTGCCGGTGACGGCGCCGGTGGCGAAGGTGACCGCGGCGACCTTCGACCAGCGCCGCGCCAGCCGCATCGCGTCGGGGTCTTCGCGTTTGAGCCCGATGTAGTTGGCGGTGAGCACGAGCGCCGGGAAGGCGACGCCGATGCAGGCGAGGACGATATGGAAGCCGAGCGTGAACGCCATCAGCTCGCGCGCGGCGAGCAGGTTCGACTCCGACGCGGCGAGGGGGAGCGCGTCGAAGCCGGGCACGGCCTACTCCTGCCGCCTCTTCTGGCGGTAGCGGCGGATCAGCGCGTTGGTCGAGCTGTCGTGCTTGAGCTCGGGCTCCTCGGCGACCTGCAGCTCGGGCACGATCTGCTTCGCCAGGACCTTGCCCAGCTCGACCCCCCACTGGTCGAAGGAGTCGATCCCCCACACGGCCCCCTGGGTGAAGGTGCTGTGCTCGTAGAGCGCGACCAGGGTGCCGAGCGTAAACGGGTCGAGCCGCTCGGCGAGGATCGTGCTCGAGGGCCGGTTGCCCTCCATCACCCGGTGCGGGACGACCTCCTCGGGCGTGCCCTCGGCGCGCACCTGGTCGGCGCTCTTGCCGAAGGCGAGCGCCTGGCTCTGGGCAAAGACGTTGGACATCAGCAGGTCGTGGTGATCGCCGAGCGGGTTGTTGCTTTGCATGAAGCCGATGAAGTCGCAGGGGATCATCCGCGTGCCCTGGTGGATCAGCTGGTAGAAGGAGTGCTGGCCGTTGGTGCCCGGCTCGCCCCAGAAGATCGCCCCGGTGTCGTAGTCGACGTGGGCGCCCTCGAGCGTCACATGCTTGCCGTTGGACTCCATCGTCAGCTGCTGCAGGTAGGCGGGGAAGCGGTGCAGGTACTGGTCGTAGGGGAAGACGCCGCAGGTCTGGGCGCCGAAGAAGTCGCCGTACCAGACCGAGAGCAGGCCCATCGTCATCGGCAGGTTTTCGGCCGGGCGGGCGCTGCGGAAGTGCTCGTCCATCGCGTGGAAGCCGGAGAGCATCTCGGCGAAGCGGGCCGGGCCGATCGCCAGCATGGTCGAGAGGCCGATCGCCGAGTCCATCGAGTAGCGGCCGCCGACCCACTCCCAGAAGCCGAACATGTTGTCGGTGTCGATGCCGAACTTCGCGACCTCCTCGGCGTTGGTCGAGACCGCGACGAAGTGCTTGGCGACCGCCGCCTCGTCGCCGCCGAGCCCGGCCAGCGACCACTCGCGCGCGCTGTGCGCGTTGGTCATCGTCTCCAGCGTGGTGAAGGTCTTCGAGGAGATCACGAACAGCGTCTCCTCGGGGTCGAGGTCGCGGGTGCACTCGACGAAGTCGGTGCCGTCGACGTTGGAGACGAACCTGAAGGTCATCTCGCGGCGGCTGAAGTGGCGCAGCGCCTCGTAAGCCATCACCGGGCCGAGGTCGGAGCCGCCGATGCCGACGTTGACGACGTTGCGGATCGGCTTGCCGGTGTGGCCGGTCCACTCGCCCGAGCGCAGGCGCTCGGCGAAGGCCGACATCCGGTCGAGCGTCTCGTGCACCTGCTTGACCACGTCGACGCCGTCGACGATCAGCGAGCGCTCGCGCGGCATCCGCAGCGCCACGTGCAGCACGGCGCGATCCTCGGAGACGTTGATGTGCTCGCCGGCGAACATCGCTTCGCGGCGCTCCTCGACGCCGCGTTCGCGGGCCAGCTCGCCGAGCATGATCATCGTCTCGTCGGTGACCCGGTGCTTGGAGAAGTCGAGGTGCAGGCCGGCGCCGTCGGCGACCAGCCGCTGCCCGCGGTTGGTGTCGGCGGCGAAGAGGTCGCGCAGGTGGATGCCCTCGATGTCGCGGTGGTGGCGCTCCAGCGCCTGCCAGGCGCGGCTCTCGCGCAGGCCCGCGACCTCGCTCACGCCCGCGCTCCGAGCTGTGCCGAGATCGACTTCAGCAGCTCGTCCCAGGATTCGACGAAGGCGACCTTGCCCTCCTCCTGGAGGCGCGCGGCGAGCGCCCCGACGTCGATCCCCGCATCGCCGAAGCGCGCCAGCGTCTGCTCGGCGTCGCCGCCGTCGGCGGGCACCGGGTCGCCGACCTCGCCGTGGTCGGCGAAGGCCTGCAGCGTCGGCTCGGGCATCGTGTTGACCGTGAAGGGCGCGGCGAAGCCCTCGATGTAGAGGGTGTCGGAGGCGTTCGGGTCCTTGGTCCCGGTGCTGGCCCAGAGCAGCCGCTGCGGCCGCCCGCCCTTGTTCATCAGCCGCTGCACGCGGTCGGAGTCGAGCAGCTCGCGGTAGGCGCGGTAGGCGCGGAAGCCGATCGCGAGGCCGAGCCGGTCGCGCAGCTCGTCGGGCACTTCCTCGGCGACGGCGACGTCCCAGCGGCTCATGAAGATCGAGGCGACCGAGGCGACGTCGGGATCGAGCCCGGCCTCGATCCGCCGTTCGATCCCCTTCATGTAGGCGTCGGCGGCGGCTAAGTACTGCTCGCGGTCGAAGAGCAGGGTGACATTGACCGGGATCCCGGCGAAGATCGTCTCCTCGATCGCCGGCAGGCCGGCCTCGGTGCCCGGGATCTTGATGAAGAGGTTCTCGCGCCCGGCTTCGCTGTGCAGCTTCGCCGCCTGCTCGATCGTCGCCGCGGTGTCGTCGGCGAGCTTCGGCGAGACCTCGAGCGAGCAGTAGCCGTCGACGGCGGCGGTGCGCTCGTGCACGCCCGCGAACAGGTCGGTCGCGTCGCGCAGGTCGGTCAGCGCGAGCTGGAAGAAGATCTGCTCGGGATCGTCGAGCTCGGCGGAGAGCTCGGCGATCTGCTCGTCGTAGGCGTCGCCGCCGGAGATCGCCTTGTCGAAGATCGTCGGGTTCGAGGTGAGGCCGGTGACCGACAGCTCCTCGATGTAGCCGGCGAGCGTGCCGTCGCCGAGCATCGTGCGGGTGATGTTGTCGAGCCAGAGGCTCTGACCGAGTTCGTTCAGCTTCGCGGTCGGCTTCATGAGAGCAGCTCCTTTGCGGCTTCGGCCACCCGGTCGGGGGTGAAGCCGAACTTGTCTTGGACGTCCTTCAGCGGGGCCGAGCTGCCGAAGGTGTGCATTCCTATCTTTTTACCCTGCGGGCCGACGAACCGGTCCCAGCCCAGGGTCGAGGCCTCCTCGACCGAGACCCGCGCCGTGATCCCCGGCGGCAGGACCTCGTCGCGGTAGGCCTGGTCCTGGCGCTCGAACAGCTCCCAGCAGGGCAGGCTGACGACGCGCGAGCGGATGTCCTCGGCGGCGAGCTCCTCGTGCGCGGCCAGCGCCAGCGCGACCTCGCTGCCGGTGGCGATGAAGATGACCTGCGGGTCGCCGCCCTCGGGGTCGGCGAGCACGTAGCCGCCGCGCCGCACGCCCGCGGCCGGGGCGTACTTCGAGCGGTCGAAGACCGGCACGTTCTGGCGGGTGAGCACGAGCGCGACCGGCTGGTGGGTGCGGTCGACAGCGACCCGCCAGGCCTCGGCGACCTCGTTGGCGTCGGCGGGGCGGATCACGTCGAGGCCCGGGACCGCGCGCAGGGAAGCGAGCTGCTCGACCGGCTGGTGGGTCGGGCCGTCCTCGCCGAGGCCGATCGAGTCATGGGTGAAGACGTGGACGACCGGCAGCTCCATCAGCGCCGAGAGCCGGATCGCCGGCCGCGCGTAGTCGGAGAAGGTCAGGTAGGTCGACCAGAGCGGCCGCAGCTTCGAGAGCGAGAGCCCGCTGCAGATCGCCGCCGACTCGTGCTCGCGGATGCCGAAGTGGATCTGGCGGCCGTCGTAGGCGCCGGGCTCGAAGTCGGCCGCGCCGTCGGTTTCGAGCCGCACCGAGGTCGAGTCGGTGAGGTCGGCGGAGCCGGCGACCATCCAGGGCACCCGGGCGGCGATCGCGTTCTCGACCCGGTGCGAGGCCTTGCGCGTCGCCAGGCCCTTCTCGTCGGGCTCGAAGCTGGGGATCTCGGCGTCCCAGCCGTCCGGCAGCTCGCGCTTCTGCATCGCCTCGATCTCGGCCGCGCGCCCGGGGTCCTCGCCGGCGAAGGAGGCGAGCCTGCCCTCCCAGGCGGCGCGCGCCTCGGCGCCGCGCCTGCCGATCCCGGCGGCGAAGTGCTCCCTGACCCCGTCGGGGACGAGGAACTGGGCGTCCTCGGGCCAGCCGTAGGCGCGCTTGGTCTCGCGCACCTCCTCCTCGCCCAGCGGCGAGCCGTGCACCTTCGACGTGTCGTGCAGGTGCGGCGAGCCGTAGCCGATGTGGCTGTCGACGATGACCAGCGTCGGCCGGTCGGGCTCGTGCCTGAACTCTTCGAAGGCGGTGTCGGCGAGCGCCGTGTCGTTGGCGTCGCCGACCCTGGTCACGTTCCAGCCGTAGCCCATGAAGCGGGCGGCGACGTCGTCGCCGTAGGCGAGTGAGGTCTTGCCGTCGATCGTGATGTGGTTGTTGTCGTAGATCCAGCAGAGGTTGTCGAGCTGCAGGTGGCCGGCGAGCGAGGCCGCTTCGTTGGAGACGCCCTCCATCAGGCAGCCGTCGCCGGCGATCGCGTAGACGTCGAAGTCGAACAGCTCGGCGCCGTAGCGGGCGCCCTGCCACTTCGAGGCGATCGCCATCCCGACGCTGGTCGCGATCCCCTGGCCGAGCGGGCCGGTGGTCGTCTCGACGCCGGAGGTCCAGCGGTACTCGGGGTGGCCGGGGGCGCGCGAGTCGAGCTGGCGGAAGCTCTCGATGTCGGCGAGCGAGACGGCGGGCCGGCCGACGACCTCGTAGTCGGGTTCGACCGCCTGCACGTCGGCCAGGTGCAGCAGCGCGTAGAGCAGCATCGAGGCATGCCCGGCGGAGAGCACGAAGCGGTCGCGGCCGGGCCAGACCGGGTCGGCCGGGTCGAAGCGCAGGTGGTTCTGCCAGAGCGCGTAGGCGACGGGCGCGATCCCCATCACCGTCCCCGGATGGCCCGAGTTCGCCTTCTGGATCGCATCGATCGACAGCGTGCGAATCGTGTTGATGCAGAGCTGATCGATGTCCTGCGCCACCGGCGGCGACCTTACCGATTCAGGGCTTGATCCGGGTGACAGTGCCGTTGCCGTTGTTGGCGACCCAGACCGCCTGCGCGCCGACGGCGACGGCGCCCGGATCGGGGCCGACGCCGATCGGGTCGCCCCGCGCCTCGCCGTCGCCGATGTCGAGCCGCTCGACCGTGTCGTCGGCCGAGTCGGCGACCCAGACGGTGTCAGTGCCGGCATCGATGCCGCCGGGGCGTTCGCCCACCTCTATCGGCAGGCCGAAGAGGGTTCGGGTCGCGGGATCGACCCTGGTGACGCGATCGGAGCGGCTGTTGGCGACCCAGACGAGGCCGCCGCCGACGGTGATCCCGGCCGGGCCGCGCCCGACGGCAATCGGCGGGCCGGCGGTGGCCGTGGAGGGGTCGATGCGATGCACGACGCCGGTCGAGGCGCTGCTGGTCCAGACCGCTCCGGCGCCATAGGCGAGCCGCAGCGGGGCGACATGAGGCTCGATGCGGCGCTTGAAGACGCCGCCGCCCTGCGGATTGATCGCGGTGACGCCGGCGCCCTCGTCGTCGGCGACCCAGACACGGCCGCCGCCGAAGACGATCGCCCCGGGCCGGCCGCCGACCTCGATCCGCTCGCTGACGCGGGTCGCGGGCGGACGCAGGCGCAGCACCTCGCCGTGGCGCGGATCGGAGACCCAGACCGAGCCGGCGCCGTAGGCGACGCCCGAGATCCCCCTGCCCAGGCGCAGCGGCCTGCCGGCGATCTGCCGCGAGCGCGGGTCGATCGCGGTCAGGGTCCCGTCGGGAGCGCTGCTCACCCAGACCGACCCCCCGCCGACGGCGAGGCGCAGCGGCGGCCGCCCGACCTCGACCGGATCCGACACCGACGGCCCGCCGGCGCTGAGCAGCAAGAAGCCCGCCACCGCGAGCGCGACAAGCGCCACGCCCGCCACCCCCCACCGCCGAGGGACGTGCCTCAAGTTGGCGGCCCATATGGGTACTGAACTTGAGGCACGTGCGGCGGGGGCGTCGCCGGTGCGGGAGAGGACCGCGGTCGCCGCCGGGGTCGCGCCCTGGCGCTCGCGGGCGGCGGCGATCAGCTCGCCGGCGCTGGCGTAGCGGTCGGCCGGGTCGGGGGCGACAGCGCGCTCGATCGCCGCGTCGAGGCCGCGCGGCATCTCCGGCTCGGCGTCGCCTTCCCGGCGGGCGAAGGGTGCGATCCCGGTCAGCGCCTCGTAGAGCACGCAGCCGAGCGAGTAGACGTCGGCGGCCGGCCCGACGCGGTCGGCGCGCCACTGCTCCGGCGACATGTAGTGCGCGGTGCCGACGACCGAGGCGCCGCTGGCCGCGCCGCTCTCCCCCAGCGCCTTGGCGAGGCCGAAGTCGCTGAGGTAGGCGCGCTCGCCCTCGAGCAGGATGTTGTGCGGCTTGACGTCGCGGTGGACGATCCCGGCGGCGTGGGCGGCATCGAGCGCGCCGGCGACCTGGCCGAGCAGCTCGATCGCCTCGGCGGGCGGCAGCGGGCCGTCGCGGTCGATCCGCTGGCGCAGGTCGCCGCCCTTGACCAGCCGCATCGCCACCAGCAGCTCGCCGGCCTCCTCGCGCGCGTCGTAGATCGGGACGACGTTCGGGTGGTCGAGTTGCGCGGCGAGCTGCGACTCGCGGATGAAGCGGCGGCGGAAGGAGGCGCTGCCGGCGTGCTCGCGGGCGATCACCTTCAGCGCCACCGGCCGGTCGAGGGCGAGCTGGGTCGCCCGGTAGACGACGCCCATCCCGCCGCGCGCGATCAGCGCGTCGAGCCGGTAGCCGGCGAGCGTCGAGCCAATCTCCGGTTCGGCCACCCACCGGTTATATCGCCGCCGCTGGCGGACGTGCCGGTGCGTTGAGGTCCATATAGACCTCGCAGCACCGGCACGTCCTTCGGCAGCGCGATCAGCGGCCCCTACGGGGCGCCGGCTGCCATGCGATCACCGGACCGATCGCGGTGCCGTCTTCTTCCGTCGCCTCGTAGCCGGCGGCGAGGGAGGTCTGGCGACGCGTGGCGATGACGATCGCGACCAGCGACTGCTGCTCCTCGGCGGCGACGAAGGCGCCGACCTTGCGCCCGTCGGTGGAGAAGACGCCGTTGGTCTGCGAGCCGTCCGGAAGCACGGCGAGCTTGCGCGCCCTGCCGCGCCCGATCCGCTTCGACCAGAGGCCGAGGTCGCGACGGAAGAGCAGCATGCGACCGTTGGGCGAGACGTCTTCGACGTAGGCCGAGCCAACGCCGCGGACGAGCGGCCGGGGGCGGCGGCCGTCGGCAAGCGCGGTGTAGACGTCGGCGTAGGCGCCGGGACCCTCGCCGCTCTGGCCGCGACTGAAGACGATCCCGCCCGCGAAGAAGCGCGGCGCGAACTCGTCGACCGGGCCGGTGTGCGAGATGCCTCCCAGGCGCGCGCCTGACGGCCGCACCCTGTAGACCTCGTCCGTCGCCCCGGCGCCGGTGCCGCCCGGGATCACGAAGGCGATCCAGCGGCCGTCGGGCGAGAAGGTCGCTTCCGCCTCGTCGGCGAGGTAATAGACGAGCCGCTTCGGCGCCGAGCCGGCGACACGCACCGTGTTGAGGTCACGATTGCCGCCTGCGACGGCGCGCCGCTCGAACAGCAGGTAGCGGCCGTTGGGGGCGAAGAGCGGCCTGCCGTCGATCTCCGGGCCGCTCGTCAGCATCCGCTGGCCGGAGCCGTCGGCGCGCATCGACCAGATGTCGCCGTCGCGGACGAAGGCGATCGCGCGGCCGTCGGGCGAGAAGGCCGGTTCGGTGTCGGCCGGGTTCTCGGTGATCTGGTTGAGGTGCCCGCGGCGGACGGCGAAGAGGCCGCCCTCGGTGACGCCGTCGATCGTCGTCGCTTTCGAGTAGACGACGGCCCGCGGCTGCGCCGCCTCGGCGAGTGCCGGGACGGCGAGGGAGAGCAGGGCGAGGATGGAGATGAAGAGTGAACGGTGCATGGCTTCCTTTCGGTTTGGAGTTGCACCGTCGATCCTGCGTCGCGCAGCCGTGCGCGCCAACGACAGCGGCGACGCGCACCGGGCCACGTCTGGCCCGGACCGGGACACCGTTGTGGACTTTTTACGTGCTACTGCCCGTACAAAGTCCTCAGCGGTCGAGGCCGAGCTCGATCACGCGGGCGGCGATCAGCCGCGGGCGCTCGCGGCCCGTGTCGCCGGGGACCCCGAGCTTGGCGGCGAGCGCATCGAGGCGGCGCTGGGCGGTGCGCTCGCTGACGTGCAGCGCCTCGGCCAGCTCGGCCCTGGTCGCCGGACGCCCGGCGAAGGCGCCCTCGCTGCGATACGGCGCGACCAGCGCCGTCGCCGTCGCCCGCTCCTCGGCGCTCAGCGCGACCGCCGGCTCGCTGGCTGCGACCGTGGCCCCCGCCCGGGCCGGCTGCGGGTCGCTCAGTTCGAGCCGGTGCTCGGCGACGGTGAGCACGTCGCCGTCGCGCAGCCGCCGCGGCCGGTCGAGCGGCTCGCCGTTGAGCGCGGTGCCGTTGCGGCTGTCGAGGTCGGTCGCCATCACCACCCCGCCGCGGCTCTCGATCTCGAGGTGGTGCCAGGAGACGGCCTCGTCGTCGATGCAGACCCCGGCCTCGGGGTCGCGCCCTACCGTCGTCCGCTCGCCGACCGCCACAGAGCGCGGCTCCGCGCCCCCTCCCGTGATCCAGATCCGCGCGTCCATCCGCGCGAGCATAGAGTCCCCGCCATGGCGGCTGACGATGAGAAGCGGATCGCGGCGGAGGCCGCGGCGGAGCTGGTCGGGGACGGGATGACGATCGGGCTCGGCACCGGCTCGACCGTGGCCCACCTGCTGCCGGCGATCGCGGCGCGCGGGCTGAGCGGGATCCGCTGCGTCGCCACCTCGGTCGCCACCGAGGAGCAGGCGCGCGGGCTCGGCATCCCGGTCGAGGAGTTCAGCTCGCTGCAGCGGCTCGACATCGCGATCGACGGCGCCGATCAGATCGACCCCGACGGCTGGCTGATCAAGGGCGGCGGCGCCGCCCACCAGCGCGAGAAGATCGTCGCCGCGGCGGCCAAGCGCTTCGTCGTGATCGCCGACTCGAGCAAGCCGGTCGAGGCGCTCAGCTCGCCGGTGCCGCTGGAGCTGCTCGCCTTCGGCCTGCGCTCGACCCTCTCCCGGCTCGGCCCCGAGGTCGAGCTGCGCGACGTGCCCCACAGCCCCGACGACGGCGTGATCGCCGACTACCGCGGCGAGATCGACGACCCGGCGGCGCTGGCCGCCCGGCTCGAGGCCGATCCCGGAATCTCCTCGCACGGCCTCTTTCCCCCGTCTATGGTGAGCGAGGTCCTGGTCGGGGCAGGCGACTCGGTAAACCGCTCAACGCTGCACTGACCCCAGGAGGCCACAGATGACCGACTTCACCGGGCTGGCGATCGCCGGCCGGATCGCCACCCCCGACGACGCCGACTGGGACCAGGCGCGCGCCGCCTGGAACCTCGCCGCCGACCAGCGCCCCGAGGCGGTCGTCTTCGCCGAGGGCGCCGAGGACGTCGCCGCCACCGTCGGCTTCGCCGCCGGGAACGACCTCAGGGTCGCCGCCCAGGGCACCGGCCACGGCGCCGCGCCACTGGCCGCGCTCGACGGCACGATCTTGCTCAAGACCGAGCGCATGCGCGGGATCGAGGTCGATCCCGGGGCGCGCACGGCGCGGGTCGAGGCGGGCGCGCTCAGCATCGAGCTCGGCGAGGCGGCGGGCGAGCACGGCCTCTGCTCCCTGCCCGGCTCCTCGCCCGACGTCGGCGTGATCGGCTACACGCTCGGCGGCGGGCTGAGCTGGCTCGGGCGGCGCTACGGCTTCGCCTGCAACCGCGTCGCCGCGATCGAGCTGGTCGACGCCGGCGGCGAGCCGCGGACCGTCGACGCCGAGAACGACGCCGACCTCTTCTGGGCGCTGCGCGGGGGCGGTGGCGGCTACGCCGTGGTCACCGCGCTGCGGCTCGAGCTGCTGCCGATCGCCGAGGTCTACGCGGGGGCGCTGCTCTTCCCCGCCGAGGCCGGCGCCGAGGCGGTCCGCGCCTACCGCGACTGGGCCGCGAGGGTGCCCGACGAGGTCAGCTCGGTCGTCCGCTTCGTCACCCCGCCGCCGATCCCCGACGTGCCCGAGCCGCTGCGCGGCACGCCGCTGCTGACGATCGACGCCGCCTGCATCGGCGGCCAGGCCGAGGGCGAAGCGACGATCGCGCCGCTGCGCGAGATCGGCGAGCCGATCATGGACACCTTCGAGTGGATGCCGACCGCGGGGCTCAGCCGCATCCACATGGACCCCGAGAGCCCGGTACCCGGGATCGGCGAGGGGATGACGATCGCCGACCTGCCCGACGAGGCGATCGAGGCCTTCGTCGCGGTCGCCGGGCCGGGCTCGGGCTCGCCGCTGCTGTTGACCGAGCTGCGCCAGCTCGGCGGCGCGCTCGGCCGTGCGGCGGACGGCGCGGGCGCGCTCTCCCACCTCGACGCCGGCTTCGTCATGTACAGCGTCGGGATGCCGATGACGCCGGAGCTGGGCGAGGCGATCCCGGCCTACCTGAAGACGGTCGAGGAGACGATGCGCCCCTGGGGGGCCGAGGGCCGCTACTACAACTTCGCCGAGGGGCCGTGCGACGTCGACGCGATCCTGCCGCCCGACGTCTGCGACCGGCTCGGCGAGGTCAAGCGCAAGTGGGACCCCGACGGCCGCATCGTCGCCAACCACGCGGTCGTGCCGACCGAGGCCTGAGCGCGGCCCGCGCGGCCGCCGCTCAGCTCGCCGCGTCGCCGGCCGCGGCTTCGTCGCAGACGACCACCATGTTCTCGTTCTCGACCCGGCCGGCCGGGATCGAGCTGTCGCCGGCGAGCAGCTTGGCGAGCGGCTCGCGCCCCTTCTCGCCGAGCACGAGCCAGAGGATCTGGCGCGCCGCGGCGAGCGCCGGGTAGGTCAGCGTCATCCGCAGGTGGCCTTCGTAGCGCCCACCGGTCATCGCCACGCGGCGGTCGTCGACTTCGAGCACCGAGTCGCCGGGGACGAGCGATGCGGTGTGGCCGTCGGGCCCGAGGCCGAGGTGGACGAAGTCGAGGTGTTCGGGCACGTGCACTTCGTACTCGGCGGCGGAGAGTTCGAGGTCGCGGCTGGTCACCGGCATCGGCCGCAGCACCGCCTGGTGGTCGATCGAGAGCATCTGCACCAGGTGGGTCAGGTTGCGCGCCTCGTCGCCGGGCGGCGCCACGCGCTCGTCGACCTGGTAGATCTGCGACTGCTCCCAGGGCATCTGCTCCATTTCGCCGAGCAGCCCGATCATCGCCCAGGGCGTCTTGCCGCCGCTGAGGGCGATCGCGTACTCGCCGCGCTTCTCGACCGCGTCGCGGCCGGCGGCGGCGACCGCCTCGGCCGCGTGCCGCGAGGCCGTATCGGCGTCGGGGAAGACCCTGGTCTCGATCGGCATCGGGCTCCCTACCCGCTTCCCGCTCTAGGAAGCCTTCTCGTCATGGCCGCCGAACTGCTTGCGCATGGCGGAGAGCACCTTGTCGCCGAAGTCGCCGAGCTCACGCGAGTAGAAGCGCTCGTACAGGGCCGTGGTCAGCACCGGCGCCGGCACGCCCTCGTCGATCGCCGCGATCGAGGTCCAGCGGCCCTCGCCGGAGTCGGAGACGCGACCCTCGAAGTCGGAGAGGTCAGCCGATTCCTGCATCGCCGCTGCGGTCAGGTCGAGTAGCCAGGAGCCGATCACGCTGCCGCGCCGCCAGACCTCGGCGACCTCGGGCAGGTCGAGCTCGTACTGGTAGTACTCGGGCTGCTCGAGCGGCGCCGTCTCCGCGTCCTGCTCGCGCTGGGCCTTGCCGGCGTCGGCGTGCTTGAGGATGTTGAGGCCCTCGGCGTAGGCGGCCATCACGCCGTACTCGATCCCGTTGTGGACCATCTTGACGAAGTGGCCGGCGCCGTTGGGGCCGCAGTGCAGGTAGCCGTTCTCCGAGGGCGAGGGGTCGCCGCTGCGGCCCGGCGTGCGCTCCGCCGAACCGACCCCGGGGGCGAGCGTGGCGAAGATCGGGTCGAGCCGCTCGACCGCGCCGTCGGGGCCGCCGATCATCAGGCAGTAGCCGCGCTCGAGCCCGAAGACGCCGCCGCTGGTGCCGCAGTCGACGAAGTCGATCTGCTTTTCGCGCAGCTTCTCGGCGCGGCGGATGTCGTCGCGGTAGTAGGAGTTGCCGCCATCGACGATCGCGTCGCCCGGCTCGAGCACGGCGGCGACGTCGTCGACCGTCTGCTCGGTGATCTCGCCCGAGGGGACCATCACCCAGACGGCGCGCGGCGCGCTCAGCTTCGCGGCCAGGTCCTGCAGCGAGGAGGCGCCCTCGGCGCCCTCGCCGGAGAGCTCGGCGATCGCGTCGGGGTTGACGTCATAGGCGACGATGCGGTGGCCGTCGCGCATCAGGCGGCGGGCCATGTTCGCTCCCATGCGGCCAAGTCCTACTATTCCCATCTCCATGGCGCCCACCCTACCTGCCGATGTCCTCGTCGTCTTCGGGATCAGTGGCGACCTGGCGAAGAAAATGACCTTCCGCGCGCTCTACCGGCTGGAGGCGGAGGGCAAGCTGAACTGCCCGATCGTCGGCGTCGCGATCGACGAGTGGGACGAGCAGACGCTGCGCAAGCACGCCCACGACGCGATCGGCGCCACCGTCGGCAGCCCCGACGAGGACGTCTTCAAGCGCCTGGTCGAGCGGATCACCTACGTCCAGGGCGACTACGCCGACCCGGCGACCTTCGAGCGGGTCAAGGGCGCGATCGGCGCCGCCGCGAACCCGGTCTTCTACCTCGAGATCCCGCCCTCGCTGTTCTGCACGGTGGTCAAGGGGCTCGGCGCCGCCGGACTGACCGAGAACGCCCGCGTCGTGATCGAGAAGCCCTTCGGCCACGACCTCGAATCGGCGCGGCAGCTGAACGACGAACTGCACGAGATCCTCGACGAGGACCAGATCCTGCGCATCGACCATTACCTCGGCAAGGAGCCGGTGATGGACATCGCCTACCTGCGCTTCGCCAACACGATGCTCGAGCCGGTCTGGAACCGCGAGCACGTCGCCCACGTGCAGATGACGATCGCCGAGAACTTCGGAGTCGAGGACCGCGGCCGCTTCTACGACGCGGTCGGGGCGATGCGCGACGTGATCCAGAACCACGCCCTGCAGGTGCTCTCGCTGGTCGCGATGGAGCCGCCGGCGGGCAACCAGGTCGACACGATCCGCGACAAGAAGGTCGAGCTCTTCCGCGCGATGCGCCCCGCCGACCCGAAGCGCTACGTGCGCGGCCAGTACGACGGCTTCCTCGATGTCCCCGACGTCAAGCCCGACTCGACCACCGAGACCTACGCCGCGGTCGAGCTGGCGATCGACAACTGGCGCTGGAGCGGCGTCCCCTTCTTCATCCGCGCCGGCAAGAACATGCCGGTCAAGGCGAGCGAGGTGAGCATCGTCTTCAAGCGCCCGCCGCGGCTCGGCGTCGCCGAAGGGGCGCGGCCCGAACCGAACCAGATGACGATCCGGATCGAGCCGACGCCGGGGGCGCGCACCCGCCTCTACGCGAAGCGGGCCGGCGAAGAGGCGCTCGAGCCGGCCGACCTCGAGGTGCTCTTCGAGAAGTCCCCGGGCGACGACCCCGAGCCCTACGAGCGCCTGCTCGGCGACGCGCTCGCCGACAGCCGCCAGCTCTTCACCCGCGAGGACGCGGTCGAAGAGACCTGGCGGATCGTGCAGCCGCTGCTCGACGAACCGGGCCCGGTCCACACCTACGAGCCGGGCACCTGGGGGCCGAAGCAGGCCGACGACCTGACCCGCGGGCTCTGCCAGTGGTACGAGCCGTGGATGCCGGAATAACCCAGGCGAACGACGGGCGCGCCGACGCGCTGCTGGCACGGCTCGGCTTCGAGCGCTGGCGGGCCGGGCAGAGGGAGGCGGTCGAGGCGGCGCTGGCCGGGCGCGACTCGCTGATCGTGATGCCGACCGGCGGCGGCAAGAGCCTCTGCTACCAGCTGCCCGGGCTCGCGACGGAAGACCTGACGATCGTCGTCAGCCCACTGATCGCGCTGATGAACGACCAGTGGCGGCGGCTGACCGACGCCGGCCACCCGGTCGCGATGGTGACCTCGGCGATGCCGCCCGAGGGGATCAGCGCGGCGCTGGCCCAGGTCCGCGACGGCGAGGCGCGGATCGTCTACTGCTCGCCCGAGCGCTTCGCCTCGAACGCCTTCCTCGAGGCGATCGGGCAGCGCCGGATCGACCTGCTCGCGGTCGACGAGGCGCATTGCGTCTCCGAGTGGGGGCACGACTTCCGGCCCGACTACCTGCGCCTGCCCGAGGTCGCCGAGCGGCTCGGGCGGCCGACGGTGATGGCCTGCACGGCGACCGCGACCGAGGCCGTGGCGCGTGAGATCGCAGCCCGCTTCGAGATGCGCGAGCCGCTGCAGGTGCGCTCCGGCTTCGACCGGCCCAGCCTCTCCTTCGACGTCGTCCGGCTCGAGGGCAAGGGCTCGAAGGCGCGCCGTCTGGCGCTGCTCGAGGCCGGCCTCGCCGACCGCGCCAACCTGCCCGCGATCGTCTACTGCGGCACGCGCAAGGACACCGACGAGATCTTCGAAACGCTGCGCGCCGGGGGCCTGCGCGCCGTCCCCTACCACGCCGGCTGGGAGCCGCGCCACCGGGCCGAGGCGCAGCGCCGGTTCATGGACGGCGAGGCCGACGTTGTCGTCGCCACCAACGCCTTCGGCATGGGCGTCGACAAGGCCGACGTGCGCTCGGTCTGGCACCTTGCGATCCCGACCAGCCTCGAGGCCTACTACCAGGAGGCCGGGCGCGCCGGGCGCGACGGCCTGCCGGCGCGGGCGGTGCTGCTGGCGATGAAGTCCGACCTGGGGCGGCTGGTCCGCTTCAACGAACAGCGCGCCGGCGACCCGGAGCTGGCGATCGCGCGCGAGCGCGGCTGGCGCGACTACCGCACGATCAAAGAGTTCATCTACTCCGACCGCTGCCGCCGCCGCAGCGTGCTCGACCACTTCTCCGACGACACGGCGGGGGCGCCGCTGGAGCGTTGCTGCGACGTCTGCGACCCGCTCGGGTGGCTGCCCGACCCCGAGACGATCCCGGTCCGCCGCAAGTCGAGCGCGAAGAAGGCCGCCGCCCCGCCGCCCGAGCTCTCCACCGCCGACGCCCAGCTCTTCGAGCGGCTGAAGGAGTGGCGCCTCGGCGCCGCCGGCGAGAAACCCGCCTTCACCGTCGCCCACAACTCGACCCTGGAAGCAATCGCCGCAACCCGCCCGGCCAGCGAGGACGCCCTGCTGGCGATCAAAGGCATCGGCCCCAGCTTCGTAGAAAAACACGCCGGCGACGTCCTGGCGCTGGTCGCGTCAGCGGCTGCCGACTGACGATCTAGACGTCGTCGCGGCCGAAGTTGGCCAGGGCCACCTGTTCGGCGAGCTTGAGCAGGCCCAGGGTCGAGTGGGGTGAGGAGGCGGTGCTGCGCATGCGCACGTGGGAGCCGTGCGGGCCGCGGATCTCGACGATCGTGCAGATGTCGCCGATCTCGCAGTCGTCGCCGTAGTCGGCTTCGATCGCTTCCATCTGCTGCGCGATGTGCGTGCCCACTTTGCTCTGGTCGAGCGCCATCTCGATCACCCCTTCACTCGTTTGCTTGCGATTCCGGTCAGGATCTCACGCACGGTCCGCTCCGCGGCGAGCGCCGTGACGTCGGCCGAGCCGACCGCGGTCGGGATCACCTCGACCAGCTCGGCGCCGACCAGGTCGAGGCGGCCCGCGAGCAGGCGGCAGGCGCGCAGCAGCTCGGCGCTCGTCATCCCGCCCGGCTCGGGGGTGCCGGTGCCTGGGGCGAATGCCGGGTCGAGCACGTCGATATCGACCGAGAGGAAGGCCGGGCCCTCCCCCACCTTGGCCAGCGCCCGCTCGACCGCCGCCTCGACGCCCCGCTCGCGCAGCTCGTGCATGAAGATGCTCTCGATCCCGCGCTCGGCCTGCCAGGCGAACTCGGCCGCGCCCGGCCAGTAGCCGCGCAGGCCGATCTGCACGTAGCGCGCCGGGTCGACCTGGCCGGCCTCGACCAGGCGCCGCATCGGCGTGCCGTGCGAGACCTCGACCCCGAAGACCTCGCTGCCGGTGTCGGTGTGGCTGTCGAGGTGGACGAGGCCGAGCGGGCCATGGGCCGCGGCGCAGGCGCGGATGTCGGGCTCGGCGATCGAGTGGTCGCCGCCGAGCACGATCGGGATCGCGCCGGCCGCGAGCACCTCGCCCACGGTGGCCTCGATCGCCGCATGGCTGCGCGCCGGGTCGGCGGGCAGCACCGGCGCGTCGCCGTAGTCGACGATGCGCAGCTGCTCGAAGGCGTCGACGCCGGCCTCGAGGTGCGGCCCGGGCGGACAGCTCGCGGCGCGGATCGCGCGCGGCGCGAAGCGGGCGCCGGGGCGATCGGAGACGAGGTCGTCGGTCGGCGCGCCGACGATCGCCACGTCGACCCCGACGAGCTCGTCGGGGTCCTCGGTCCACGGCGCCCCGCCGAAGCTAGGCAGGCCGGCGAAGTCGGGCCTCTCGCCGTACTCGCGCCAGCGTCGCAACGGATCGATCATCCGGGTCCAGTGTTTCAGGCTCGGGCGGCTTTCTTGCCACCATCGCCGCTCGCCCGATGAGACGCATGCGCAAAACGACCAAGCCGATCGCCGCGCTCTGCGCACTGGCGGCGCTCTGCCTGCTGCTCGCGGCGCCCGCCGGGGCGGGCTCGCTGGTGCCGCGCGGCAACAACGTCTTCTTCGGCGTCAGCGACACCGGCGATCCCGGCGACTTCGGCCAGTTCTCGAATGCGCTCAACAAGCACCCGGCGCTGATCCAGACCTTCCGCGCCTGGGGCGCGGACTTCCCCGAGTCGATCGAACGCTGGCAGACCGCGCGGGCGCGGCCGGTGCTGCACATCACCACCGCCGACAACAACGACGGCCACGAGCTGATCAGCCCGCGCGGGATCGCCGGCGGTGGCGGTGACGGCTACCTGATCCGCCTCAACAAGCTCTTCGCGACGAAGAAGATGCGCGCCTACATCCGCCCGCTGGGCGAGCCCAACCGCTGCCGCAACGTCTACGCCGCCTACGACTGCGAGGGCGGCTGGCGCGACGCCGCGCACAGCCCGCGCAACTACAAACGCGCCTTCCGCCGCATCTACGTGATCGTCCACGGCGGCGGCAAGCGCCGCCAGATCAACCGCCGCCTGCGCAAGGCCGGCCTGCCGCCGCTGCGCAGCCGCCTCGGCGGCCTGCCGAAGGCGCCGGTCGAAGTGATCTGGAGCCCGCTGCCGGCGGGCTCGCCGACCGTGCCGCACAACCGGCCGAAGCACTTCTACCCGGGCAGCCGCTGGGTCGACTGGGCCGGCACCGACCTCTACAGCGACAACCAGGACTGGAAGGCGCTGCGCGGCCTCTACAACCGCTTCTCCGGCAAGCCCTTCGCGATCACCGAGTGGAGCGTCTCGACCGGCGACGACTCGGCCTTCGTGCGCAAGCTGATGACCTGGATCGCCCGCCACCGCCGCGCCAAGATGCTGCTCTACTACCAGGACTTCGGCTCCGCCAGCGCCTACCGGATCCAGAACTGGCCCGCCAGCCTCGCCGTGCTGCGGCGCAAGATCCACAACGGCCGCTACCCGTCCTACGCGCCCCATTTCCCCAAGGCGCCCCCGCCACCCCCCGGCGGCATCGCCCCGAAGAAGCGCCGCTGAGCACGAGTGGTCAGTTGACCCCCGGATACGGGGGCAAAGTGACCACTCGTCAGTTTGAGGGTCGGCGTGCGGGCCTGTTGTCGGCGAGCGCCGCTTTGTACTTGAACGGCTGCAGCGCGGTGATGCTCGAGTAGCCGACCAGGTAGAGGCGGCGGCCGTCGGAGACGACCGGCGTGTAGGTGCCGCGCGGGTAGCGGAAGACGGTGCGGCCGCCCTTCATCGCGAAGCCGGTGGTCGAGGTGTCGTCGAACTCGGCGACGTAGACGATGTCGCCGATCGCGACCAGCGAGCCGATCACCTGGCCGCCGGCCGAGCGGATCCAGCGCGGCACCCCGTTCTTCGCGTTGAGCGCGTAGACGTTGCCGTCGAAGGAGCCGATGTAGACGGTCGGGCCGGTGTTGCGGGTCTTGGCGACTGCGGGACCGGAGTAGGCGTAGCCGCCGGTCGAGTAGGTCCAGGCGATCGTGCCGTCCTTGCGGTCGAAGCTGTAGACGCGGGTGTCGTTGTTGCCGGCGTAGACGCGGCCGAAGGCGACCGCCGGGGTCGAGTAGAAGGCGCCCGAGCTGCCGAAGCCCTGGCCGAGCGAGTCGCTCTGCCAGAGGCGCTTGCCATCGCGGGCGCGGACCGCATTCATGTAGCCGCCGTAGTCGCCGACGTAGAGCACGCCGCCGTAGTAGGCGGGCGCCGCCTTGACCGGGCCGCCGAGGCCGGTCGACCAGCGCACGTTGCCGTTGACGGTGCTGAGCGCGTAGAGGTTGCCGTCTTCGCAGCCGAGGTAGAGCGTGCGGCCGACGACCACCGGCGAGGACTCGGCCCGGTCGGGCAGCGAGCGTTTCCACAGCACCTTTCCGGTGCGGGCGTCGAGCTTGACGACGTGGCCGGGGACGAGGTTGACGATGTAGAGGCGCCCTTTCGAGTAGGCGGGAGAGGAGGCGTTGAGGCGGCCGATCCGGCGCCGCCAGAGCTGCTTGCCGCTGTCGGCGTCGAGCGCGATCGCGTAGCCGTTGTTGTCGACGAAGAAGACCCGGCCGGCGGCGACGACGGGTGGGAACTCGAGCAGCGGCCCGTCGGTGTAGCGCCATTTTTTCTGGAACGGCGGGTGCAGCCCCTTGACCGGCAGGTAGCGGGTGCGGGCGCGGTCGTAGCCGTACAGCGGCCAGTTGAGCGCCCGCCGCTTGCGCACCTGCCGCTCGCGCTTCGGCTGCTGGGGCTGGAAGCCGGCCGCTTCGTTGTGGATGTCGGCCGGGCGCTTGAGCGCGTCGTAGGCGATCCCGGCGACGCCGCCGAGGACGATCAGGAGCGCCGCGACCAGCGCCAGCGTCGCCCAGCGATGCTCGCGCCAGAACCAGCGCGGGTGGCGGAGCAGCCGCCGGGCCTCGCGCCAGAGGCGCCGCAGCCGCGAGCCGTCGCCCACTAGGTGGCGGCTGTGGCCGGGGCGGCCGCCTGCCGCTCGGCCTCGGCGGTCACACCGTCGAGCAGCTGCCCGATCGCCAGCTTGACCCCCGCGACGACGGCGCCCCCGACGACCGGCAGGGTCGGCGTCGTGTGCACCGCGTAGGTGACCTTCGTCCCCTCGCCGCTGGGCTCCAGCGAGGCGGTGCCGACGTGGTCGCGCACCGGCAGCCCGGAGAGCACCTTGTAGGAGAAGCGGCTGGGCCGCTCGAAGACGATCGTCTCCTCGCGCATCGGCGGGCCGACCGCGGTGAGCAGGCGGATCGAGCCGACCCCGTTCGGCGCCGGCTCGCCCTCGCGCTCGAGCACGGACCGGCGCAGCGCGGTCATCTCCGCATAGCGCCGATGGTCGGTGAGGACATCGAAGACGACCTCAGGGGGCGCACTTATCTCGCGCACAAGAGTGAAACTAGCCACGACGCAAGCCTAGCGGGATGACCGGGTGTCCCTCCCGCAAGCGGCGTCCTGTTTTTCGCCCCACCCACAAACTCGGACGGCCACCCAGGCCCCAGGCGAAAAACCCAGCGCCGCGGGAGGGACACCCGGTCGTCACGCCAGTTTCCATCTTCGCGGGTCGCTGCCCTCGACCGGCGCGGCCTCGCCGAGGATCGTCATGTGGTCGAGGCAGGAGAGGACGATCTGCAGGACCCAGGCGCTGACCGGAGTGTTGAGGTTCTCCGAGCCGATGATCTCGCCGACGATTTCGAACCCGGTGCGCTCGCCGGCGCCGAGCGCCTCGCGGACTTTGCCCAGCAGCTCCGCCACCTGGCGCCGCGCCTCGGCGATCTTCGCCTCGGGGTCGCGGAAGGTGCGGCCGTGGCCGGGCAGGACGAGGTCGACGTCGAGCGGCTCGACCTCGTCGAGGCCGCGGAGGAATTCGCCGACCGGATCGGGGCTGTGGCCGTGGTCGAAGAAGAGCACGGTGCGGCCGAGCAGGTGGTCGCCGGAGATCAGCAGCCGGCGCTCGGGCTGGTGCAGGACGACGTGCGAGGGGGCGTGGCCGGGGGTCTCGTAGACCTGCCAGGCGCCGAGGTCGGTCTCGACCTCGGCGCCTGGCAGCAGGTGGCGGTCGGGCTCGACGATCGCGTCGATGCCGTTGTCGTCGTCGCCTTTGCGCGACTCGCGGTAGCGCTCCAGCGAGGCCATCGGCACGCCGCTCTGGCGCGCCACCTCGATCCGCTGCTCGAGCGCCGCCGCCGGGTCCTCGGCGAGCAGCCGCACGTGCCCCCAGGCGGGGTGCATCCAGAGCTCGCAGCCGGCGCCCTCGACGATCGGCGCGGCGAGGCCGTAGTGGTCGGTGTGGGAGTGGGTGCAGACGAGCAGCCGCACGTCCTCGAGCCCAAAGCCGGCCTGGGCGAGCGCGATGTCGAGCCGGCGCAGGCCGCCCTTGCCGCCGATCCCGGTGTCGAAGAGGACGACGCCGCCGTCGGCGGCGACCGCCCAGACGTTGCCGTGCGGCACGCCCGGCCAGAACAGCGGCAGCCGCAGCCGCCAGATCCCCGGCAGCAGCTTCTCCGCCCGCGGCTGCTCGGGCTTCTTCGCGCTCATACCCCGCCGGCGGGGCGGCGGTGCTCGGCGTCGGCCTCGGCCCGGCGCGGGATCAGCCGCGCCGCGAGGACGAAGCCGATGCCGGCGAACGCGGCGGCGAGGACCACCGCCCAGTGCATCCCGCTGACGAAGCCCTGCGAGGCGACGTCGATCAGTTCCGCCCCGGGCGCGCCGCCGGCCTTTTCGCCGACCTCGACCGCGCCGGTGATGCTGTTCTCGGCGGCCGACTGAGCTTCCGCCGGCAGCTTCGCGTAGATCGCCGAGTCGGTCAGGTGGCGGCTGAAGATCATCTGCCCGATCCCGCCCATCACGGCGATCCCGAACGAGGCGCCGATCTGGCGGATCGCGGCGTTCGTCCCCGAGGCCATCCCCGCCTTGTCGGCCGAGACCGAGCTCATCATCGCCGCCGAGGCAGGCGGCTGGATCAGCGAGACGCCGGCGCCGGCGAAGAGCAGCCCGGCGAAGACGACGAGGTAGGAGGAGTCGGTGCTCGTCGCGAGGAAGATCAGCAGCCCCGCGGCCAGCACCGCCATCCCCGCCATCACCGTGCGGCGGTCGCCGCGGCGCTCGGCGATTTTAGGCGCCAGTGGGGCGATGATCAGCAGCGCCGCGGCGAACGGCACCAGCGCCAGCCCGGCTTTCAGCGGCGAGTACTCGCGCACCGTCTGCAGGTAGAGGGTGAGCTCGTAGATCAGGCCCATCAGGGCGAGGAAGGCGACGGTGATCGCCAGCACCCCCGAGGTGAACGGCGCCGACTTGAACAGGCGCGGGTCGAGCTCGGGGCTGTGCTGGCGCAGCTCGAAACGCACGAACCAGATCAGGAGGATCGCGGCGACCGCGAAGGCGCCGAGGACCGGGGCCGAGTCCCAGCCCTGAACCGGGCCCTCGATCAGGCCGTAGAAGAGGGCGAAGAGGCCGGTCAGCGAGAGCAGCGCCCCGGCCGCGTCGATCGGCGGCGCCGCCGAGTCCTTCGACTCGGTCACGTTGCGCCGGATCATCAGCGCGCCGAAGATCACGATCGGCACGTTGATGTAGAAGATCCAGCCCCAGGCCGAGGTCGAGTCGAGGATCAGGCCGCCGAGGATCGGCCCGGCGGCGAGCCCGATCGCCGACATCCCGGCCCAGATCCCGATCGCCCGCGCGCGCTCCTTCTCGTCGCCGAAGGTGGAGCGGATCAGCGAGAGCGTCGAGGGCGGGATCGCGCCGGCGCCGAGGCCCTGCAGGGCGCGGGCGAAAATCAGGAAGGTGGCGCTGTCGGCGGCGTCGGAGAGGCCGGAGAGGACCGAGCCGACGATGAAGACGCCCATCCCCGCCAGCAGCACCCGTTTGCGCCCGAACTTGTCGCCGATCGAGGCCGAGAGCAGGATCGTCGAGCCGAACATGATGATGTAGGCGGAGTTGATCCAGACCAGCTGCGAGGAGCTGGTGTCGAGGTCGCGGGCGATCGTCGGCAGGGCGACGTTGAGGATCGTGCCATCGATCCCGACCATGATCAGCGGGATCGAGATGGCGATCAGGATGCGGCGCTTGGACCTGTCCACGCCGCGATCCTATGCATTCGGCGAGGGGCTACTCCTCTTCCGGCGAGACGAAGGTCGCCGGGTCGGGGCCGATCCGCCTGCCGACGTCGAGCGCGGCGAACTCGGTCATGTCCTCGTCGGTCAGCACGAAGTCGAAGAGATCGAAGTTCTCGCGGATCCGGGCGGGCGTCACCGATTTGGGGAAGACGACGTTGCCCAGTTCGAGGTGCCAGCGCAGGATCGCCTGCGCCGGCGTCTTGCCGTGGCGGCCGGCGATCGCGGCGATCGTCTCGTTGGCGAGCAGCTCGCCCTGGGCGAGCGGGCTCCAGGCCTCGGTCGCGATCCCGTGCTCGCGATGCCAGGCGCGCAGTTCCTGCTGGGGCAGGTGCGGGTGCAGCTCGATCTGGTTGACCGTCGGCCGCATCTGCGACTCGCGCTCGAGCATCTCGAGATCCTCGATGCGGAAGTTGGAGACGCCGATCGTGCGCAGCTGCCCATCCGCATGCAGGCGCTGGAACGCCTGCCAGGTCTCCAGCGCGCGGCCCTCGGTCGGCACCGGCCAGTGGATCAGGTAGAGGTCGACGTAGCCGGTGCCGAGGCGGCCGACGCTCTTCTCGAATGCCTCGAGGGTCGAGTCGTGGCCCTGCTGGGAGTTCCACAGCTTGGTCGTGACGAAGATCTCCTCGCGGGGGACGCCGGAGGCGGCGATCGCGGCGCCGACGCCGCGCTCGTTGCGGTAGGCGGCGGCGGTGTCGATGTGGCGGTAGCCGACCTCGAGCGCCTCCTCGACCACCTGCTGGGTCCGTTCGGGGGGCACCTGGAAGACCCCGAACCCGAGCTGGGGGATCTCGACCCCGTCGTGGAGCGTGATTGCCGGGATCGAGGTTGCCTGGGTCATCGTCGTCGCGCTCCGTTCCGTCGGGGGTGATCGCAGGGGAACGGGTACCCGCAAGGGCGCGCGACTAGTCCTTGTGGCGACTAGGTGGTCGCGAGGCCGATCGCGAGCAGCGGGAAGCCGGCCATGACGCCGAGGAAGGCGCCGATCGCGAGGCCGGTCAGGGTCGCCGTGCTGCGCGACCGGGCCCCGGCAACGAGGCCGATGAAGGCGCCGCAGGCGGCGATTACGAGACCGATCCAGAAGACGTCGGGCATGGGCGGCGGCAGCCTACCGGAAGCGCCCGCCGATGAAGGATTTGCCACCCCCGCGGCAAACGCCACCGGCATGGAGCAGAGCGGCAAGGGCGGCAAGACCCTGGTCCTCGCAGCGATGATCTTCGCCGTCTCGATGACCTTCATCGATCAGACGATCGTCGCGATCGCGATCCCCGAACTGCAGGGCGACCTCTCGCTCTCCTCGACCGGCGTGCAGTGGATCATCAACGGCTACCTGCTCTCGCTCTCGGCGCTCTTCGCCTTCGGCGGCAAGCTGGCCGACATCGCCGGGCACCGGCGCATGGTCACGATCGGCGTCGTCGTCTTCGCCACCGCCTCCGCCTTCTGCGGCTTCACGCCCGAAACCGGCGTGGCCGAGGCGTGGATGATCGTCTTCCGCCTGATCCAGGGAGCCGGCGCGGCGCTGATGTTCCCGGCGGCGCTGGCGATCGTCCTCGGCGCCTTCCCGATCTCAGAACGCGGCCGCGCCCTGGCGATCTTCTTCGGCATCGCCGGCGCCTTCACCTCGATCGGCCCGATCGCCGGCGGCTACCTGACCGAGTGGACCTGGCGGGCGATCTTCTGGATCAACGTGCCGGTCGCGATCCTCGCCCTGATCTGCACCGCGATCGCCAAGCCCGCAAACGAGAAGCACCCGGCGCCGCTCGACTACCGCGGCGCCGTGCTGATCTCCGGCGGCATGGGCCTCGCCGTGCTCGGCCTGCAGCAGTCGAGCGTCTGGCGCTGGGGCAACCCAATCACCTGGGCCTGCATCGCCGCGGGTCTCGCGCTGATCGCCTGGTTCGCCCGCTACGAGCTCGGCGTCGCCAACCCGCTGATGCAGATCCGCACCTTCCAGAACCGCGCCTTCGCCGTCGACAACGCCGTCCTCTTCTTCCTGATGATCGTCTTCGTGCCGCTCTTCTTCTTCGCCAGCATGTACGCGCAGATCGCGCTCGGCGAAAGCGCCTCGGAAACGGGGCTCTACCTGCTGATCTTCTTCGCCGGCTTCTTCGCCGCGACCCAGCGCGGCGGCAAGATCCTCGACACGCGCGGCGCCCGCCCGACCGTGGTGGTCGGCTGCGCCGTGGCGGCGATCGGCTTCGCCCTCTGGGCGCACGCGATGCCCGAACTCTCGGTCGGCTCGCAGTGGCCGTTCATGGTCCTCGCCGGGCTCGGCGTCGGCCTCGTGCTCGCCCCGGCCAACACCGACGCGATGAACCGCGTGCCGCGCAGCCGCTACGGCGAGGCGACCGGGATCACGCAGACCGTGCGCAACTTCGGCTCCAGCCTCGGACTCGCGGTGCTCGGCACGGTGCTGATCCTGCAGAACAAGTCGAACCTGGAGTCGACCCTGGGCGAAGAGGGGATCCCCAAGTCCGAGGCCGACCAGATCGCCGAATCGCTGACCGAAGCGGGCGGCGGCAACGAAAGCGCCTTCGCCGAACAGGCCGGGGCGAAAGCGAGCGAGATCTTCAACGCGGTCCAGTACGACTTCGCGCTCTCCTCGCGCACGGTCTTCTACGGGATGGCGATCGCGATGGCGATCGCCTTCGTCATTGCCCTGCTCTGGATGCCCTCCGGCAAAGCGCCGGACCTCGACGCGCCCGCGTCGCCTAACGAGCAGGCTTGACGCGGAAGCCGACGCCGCGGGCACTGCGGCGGAAGCTGGCGGTCTGCGGCTCGAGCACCCAGGGCGCCGGCAGCACTCCGTTGAAGTCCTCGAGGAAGCGGGTGAACAGGCGCGAGGCCTGGGTGCAGTTGAGCCCGCGGCGCTGCAGCAGGAAGATCCAGTAGGGGCCCTTGGCGAGGCGCAGCGGCCCGATCCGGTCGTTGCCGAGGACGCGGAAGGTGCCGGGACAGGCGAGGCTGCCGTGGCTGCCCCCACCGCCGCCTTCTGATTCTTCTTCGCCACCGCCGCCGCCACCGCCGCCGCCCTGCCCGACCCTGGCAACGTGGAAGCCGACGCCGGCGGCGCGCAGGAAGGTCGAGCTGCGGACGGCGACGCGCCAGCCGCCCGGCAGCTTGCCGTCCCAGTCCTCGAGGAAGCGGGTGAACAGCGCCGAGGCGTGGGCGCAGGTCGGCCGGCCGGAGGCGAGGATCGTGATTCGGTAGTTGCCGCGCGGCAGCGCCAGGCGGCCGACGCGGTCGTCGTGGAGGACGCGGAACGTCCCGGCGCACTGGGTGCGGGCGGCGTCGGCGCGGCTCGGCGCGGCGAGGGCGACGAAGAGCGCGGCGATCGCGCAGATCGTGACGACGGCAAGCACGCGCAGGGAGCCGAGGCGCGACAGATCCGGAGAGAACACGGCGGCATCCTACGGTACGTTGGCGGCGATGGGGCGACGGATCGCACTCGTTTTCGCAACGTGCGCATTCCTCTGCCTCGCCCTGCCGGGGCTCGCGGCCGCCAAGAGCGAAGCGCAGCGCAGCGCGGAACAGAAGCTGATCGAGGCCTACACCCCGGTCCTGATGCTCCGCGAACAGCAGGATCCCCCCTGCGACACCGAAGCCGAGCAGTACGAGGCGACCGTGGTCGAGACGATGCTCGGCAACCCGTCCGTCCGCCTCACCGAAGCCGACGACCGCGGCGAGGAAACGACGCTCGATTACGGCCCGACGGCGGCTGACGTCGCGAAGCGCGGCGAAGGCTTCCACCTCAACATTCCCGGCGATCCGCTCGGCGACACCTGCGTCTACGCGCGCGACTTTGCCGAGCTCAAAGCCGAAGGCAAGGCGCCGGCGGTCACCTACGCCCACATCGCCCGCGAGGCCGGCCGCCCCGGGCTGGCCGTCCAGTACTGGTTCTTCTGGTACTTCAACCAGTTCAACGATCTACACGAGGGCGACTGGGAGGGGATGCAGGTCGTCTTCGATTCCTCCGACCCGGCCCGGGCGCTGGAAGAAGGCCCGGCCGAAGTCGGCCTCTTCCAGCACGGCGGCGGCGAGAAGGCGAGCTGGGACGAAGGCAAGGTCGAGAAGGAGGGCACCCACCCGGTCGTCTACCCGGCGGCCGGCTCGCACGCGACCTTCTACGAGGCCGCCGTCTACGTCGAGAACGGCCGCAAGGGCTCGGGCGTCGGCTGCGACAACACGACCGCGCCGCACGAACGGCTCGAGGTGCGGCCGATCCAGGTGCCAACCCGGCCGGGCCCGAACAGCCGCTACCGCTGGCTCGACTACGAAGGCCGCTGGGGACAGTTCGAGAAGGGCTTCAACAACGGGCCGACCGGGCCGGCGCTGAAGGACCGCTGGCTGGCGCCGCTGACCTGGATGGAAGAAATCCGCTCGACCAGCCCGCGGCTGCCGGCCGGCTCGGTCGCTGGGCCGACGGTGACCAAGTCGTTCTGCGGCGTGGTCGAAGGCGTCACCTCCGTCCTCAACCACACCCAGGACACGCCCTGGGTGCTGCCGCTGATCCTGCTCGCGGTGTTCGCGCTGCTCGCCTTGATCGCGTGGCGCACGCGCTGGCTGCCGCTCGACCTCGATACGCCGCGCCGCGCCCGCGCCTTCGGCCAGCTGCTCTTCGCCTCGGCCGGCCTCTACTGGCGCCACTGGCGCGTCTTCGCCCCGATCGGGCTGCTCGCGATCCCGGTCGTCGGCGGCTTCAACGCGCTGACCTGGCTGCTGACCGGCGACCCCGGCCGCCGCCTCGACGACGAGACCGGGTTCTCCGGCCTGCACGTCGCGCTCGGCGAAATCCTCAGCGGGATCGGCGGGCCGATCGCCTCGGCGCTGGTCGCCGCGGTCGCGATCGTCGCGCTGCGGGAAGTCAACGAGGGCGGCGGGGCGAGCTTCGGCGGCGCCTGCCGCGGCATGTGGGAACGCTTCCGCCGCGTCGTCGGCACCCAACTGCTGGCGACGGCCGGAGTGATCCTGATGGCGCTGACCGTGGTCGGGCTGCCCTTCGCGATCTGGAAGTACGTCGGCTGGATGTTCATCCAGCAGCAGGTCCTGTTCGAGGACCGCGCGCCGCGCGAGGCGATCCGCGCCAGCTCCGAGCTCGTCCGCGGCCGCTGGCTCTACACGGTGCGGGTCGCGGTGGTGTTCGCCGTGATCGGCATCGTCACCGGCCCGATGCTCGGCTTCGCGCTGATCTTCGCTGACATCTCGCTGCTGCTGATCAACATCATCGGCGCCGTCGTCTTCGCCCTGCTCGTCCCCTACATCGCGATCGGCCAGACGCTGCTCTACTTCGACCTCGAGGTGGAAGGGCTGACGGAGAAGAAGCGCTGGCGCGAGCGCCTGCCGTGGCGGGAACACCGCAGCGGCGAGCCCGCGGCCGCCGAGGCCTGAGCAGCCCGGTAGCGTTCGGGCCGTGAAGCTGCTCGCCTTCAGCGACCTGCACCGCGACCTCGGCCAGGCGGCCGAGCTGGTCTCGATGTCGGCCGAGGCCGACGTGGTGATCGGCGCTGGCGACTTCGCCTCGGTGCACGAGGGGCTGGCGGAGACGATCGAGGCGCTGGCGGCGATCGAGAAGCCGACCGTGCTCGTGCCCGGCAACAACGAGACCGAGCAGGCGCTGCGCGAGGCGACCTCTGAGTGGGACGCGGCGACGGTCCTGCACGGCGGCGGCACGACGATCGACGGGGTCGAGCTCTACGGCCTCGGCGCCGGTGTGCCGGTGACCCCTTGGGAGTGGAGCTTCGACCTCGACGACGAGTCGGCGCGGGAGATGCTCGCCGGCTGCCCCGAGGGCGCGGTCCTCGTCCTCCACTCGCCGCCCAAGGACCACTGCGACGAGGCCGGCGACGGCAACCACTTCGGCAGCCCCGCCCTGCTCGAGGCGATCGAAGCCAAGCGCCCCCGCCTCGCCGTCTGCGGCCACATCCACGAGTCGTGGGGCTGCCAGAGCCAGATCGGCGAGACCCCGATCCACAACCTCGGCCCCAAGGGCACCTGGCTGGAGGTCTGAGCATGGCCCGTTCGCGGCGCCTGCTGGCCGGCTTCTTCGTCTTCGCCGGCGCGATGCACTTCGTCATCCCCCGCGCCTACGAGGCGATGATGCCCCCGTCCCTGCCCCGCCACCGCGAGGCGGTGATCGTCAGCGGCATCGCCGAGATCGCCGGCGGCCTCGCCGTCCTCCCGGCAGCGACCCGCCGCCCGGCACGCTGGTGGCTGCTCGCCCTGCTCGTCGCGGTCTTCCCCGCCAACCTCCACATGGCCCTCAACCCCGAGCAGATCCGCAGCCTCGACCTGAACCGCATCCCCCGCTGGGCCCTCTGGGCCCGCCTCCCCCTCCAACCCCTGGCAATGCTCTGGGTCTGGCGCGCAACGCGGGGCTAAATCCAAGAACGCGCCCTGGAGGTGCCCAAGGGCACCCTGGCTGGAGGTCTGAGTGTGGTCTAGCCGCGACGGCGCGGCTTGCGCTTGATCGCGAAGCGCCGCTTGGCCGGCTTGGCATCGCGCCCGCCCGGCCCCTTGGCGCGAACGGCGAAGACATAGCGCCCCGGCTTCAACCGGCGATAGGTCTTGGGCGAGCGACAGCGTCGGAAGCGGGCCCGCTTCCGACGCTTTCCTGATCTCCGAACGAGCGCGCACTCGAAGCGGTTCGCTCTGCCGACCGCCCTGAAGAAGAACCTGGCGACACCGCGCCGGGGCAGCACTCGCGCCCTGAGCAGCTTGGTGTTCGGGGCGGCAAGCCGAGGTGGCGGGGGCTGCGACTGCCGCGCCGACGACTCCTCCGCCTCATCGTCCCGCGGCAGATACCGGTTGACCAGCTGGCCGTCGATGCCGGTGCGCGTTTCAGGCGGAGCGATCTCGATCGGGGTGGCGTCTTCCCTCGACGAGGCGCCGTTCCACCACTGCCCGGCGGTGCGACCGAAGAACGGCAGATACTCGATCCCGAAACCGACGATGTAGCTGTGGGCGGGAAGGCTCCGCAGCGCATAGGCGCCGGAGGAGTCGGTCTGGGTGCAGTCCTCGTATTCGGAGCCCAACGCCTCGGCGCAGACCGTCACGCCCGTCACCGGACTGCCGCTGCCGACCTCGGTTACGTGGCCGAGGATCTCGGCGCCCGGCGCGAGCACAGGGTCGATGCCTGAGACGAGATTCGGCGCCAAGACCGCGATGTCCTCCGCTGCCGCCCAGGTCTCGGCGTCCTCATAGAACTCGTGCAGGTAGTTGACTCGGTTGCCGCCTTCGAGCTCGACGTTGTATTCGCCGCTGCGCAGGCCGCTGAGCCGGTACTCGCCGTTGGGCTCGGAGTGGGTGCAGCTGGCGGGAATCCCTTCATGGTCGATCGCGCAAATCCATACGCCGCCAATCCGTTCTCCGGAGCCTTCATCGGTCACCAGCCCGGAGATCGAGCCCCCTTCGACCAGCTGGGCGTCGAAGCCGGTCAGGTTCTGGTCCGCGTTTACGTGCACCAGGTCTGCTTCCCAGGGGTACTGCTTGCTGTCGTAGAACTCGCTGATGTATTTGAGGTCGTTGTACTCGGTCGAGAAGTGCATCAGGTAGTCGCCCTCAGGCAGGCCGGTCAGGCCGTAGCCGCCGGATCCATTGGTGAAGGTGCAGTCGGTTTCGACGGTGTACGGCTCGCGTCGTGGGCAGACTTCAACGCCCCCAATCGGCGCGCCACCGTCCTCTGCGGTCACGGCACCGGAGATCGACCCCGCCATCGCCGCCGCCGGCATCGCTCCGACCGCCACAACGAGCACCGCCAAGCCCAGAACCCAACGCATCATGTAACTCGCCCCGCCCTTTCGCCTCCGACTTTGCCTGATCACCCTAACAACGCCGGAGCAGGCAGTTGCGGTCTGCGCCGCGACGGTGCGGTACCTCCGACTAGGTCGTCGGCTCACCCGGGCGATCACCCTGCGACGCCTGCGCCAGGTTGCGAGCCCTGGCACGGGCGTGCTGAAATCGCCACCAGGCCACCCCGAGAAGGACCAGCCCGCCCACGGTGATCGGCAGCGCTCCCTGGGCGATGCCGGCAAGCGCGATCAGCACCGCGACCGCCATCTGCGCGATCGAGCCGACCGACAATCCCCAGTTCATTTCGTGCTGTTGCTTGGCCGAGCCGGCCGCAAGCTCTGCCTCCGCCGGGTCCTCGATCTTCTCCCCTCGCCTGACCGCCGAAGAAAGCCGATGGCGGTCCGCCCAGTCGAGCTGCCGCCACCGTCGTTCCCACTCGACATCTCGATTTCCCCGCAACCTGAAATAGAAGAACACGAAGAAGGCCACGAACAGGACAACGACGATCAGCAACGTCAATGGCATCTCAAGCCACTATCGACATCTCTCGTCCGACCTAAACCGCAGCCCTCGATGAGCAGATCCGCGGCCTCGACCTGAACCGCATCCCCCGCTGGGCCCTCTGGGCCCGCCTCCCCTTCCAGCCCCTGGCAATGCTCTGGGTCTGGCGCGCGACGCGGAGCTGAGGGGAGATCAGGAGAGGATCTCGTCGAGCCTGGCTCGGACGAGCGCAGCGCGTCCGGCTCCCGCTGGGCCGTAGGAAGCGGTGGCACCCTGGACCGCGTAGTCAAAATAGTGCTCTCCGCGAAGCTCGTCGAACTCCTCGCAGATGTACGTGCGTAGGTCGGTTGCAGCTGACGCCACTTCTTCGATCAACTCGGGGCGACCATCGATTAGCCTGAACACGTCGTGAATATCGAGGCTGAGCAACAGGTCGCCGCCGCCTCGACCCTTCCAGGCGCAGAGCTTCGTCGCGACGAGCACCGCTGGCGCTGCGGCGCGTATCTCGGTGCCAGATTCGAGAGTGACTGTCACGGCGCTGGAGATCGCCTCCTCGTACCAAGGGTTGGAGAAGCCGAGGATGTTTGGATCGGTCGGCATGACGTCCAGAACGAGCTCCGGGTCGGCACTCCTCCACCGGCAGATGACGGGCGCACCCATCGCCTCCTGAAGCCCTCGCTCGCGAAGTCGATCGCCGAGCCGGTGGTACTTCACCCGGGTCGCCACCTCACACACGACATCGACGTCTTCCGTTGCCCGCGTCGGAGGAGCGCTGGGCTCGGTGATCCAGAGGTGTACCGTGGCGCCACCGACGAAGACGACCTCATCCAACAGAGGTCCGAGGAGCGTCGCCGCCGTCTCTAACTGAAGTGCGCTCATCCGCTGGCGGCCGTCGCTCGATCCCGCAGCATCTTCGCGAGGAGGTCTCCAGCTACCTGTCGGACCCGAACATCCCCAGCTCTCAAGCTGTCGAGGAGAGCAAGGCCTTCACCGAGCTCCGGCCAATTCTCAACCGCCTCGGGCGCGGCAGAGTGCAGCGGCTCAATGGCCTGCCCTCGAACTCGCCCGTGAGCGTAGGGCCAGACAGGAGGCGGCTCGTCGCCTGAAGAGCGGATCGCACTGGCCATCGGCTCGGCCGCCCATGCCGCAGACACTCCCGCCGTCAGCGCCCCGAGCCGACCAGGAGCAATAAAGCGCAACGCGTGAAGCGCGAACTCTTCGAGGTGCGGGAGATGGACTTCGCGGCGGTCGGCGGAGTACAGATCCGCACCCTTCGCTCGTTCCAGCGCTCGCTGCACGACGGGGTGAGGAACATGGAGACGCTCGGCAAGCGACCTGTAGCTCCAGGCTCCGTCGTGGGCGATCAGCCCACTTAGTACGTAGACATCTGAATCCTTGACCATGACGAGTATCGTATCAAGTATCAATACAAGATACGCCTTGGGAAACATCAGAGCACGACTGCCTCATCGAGAACACGGCCACGCATGTAGGGCGACAGGCTGGCCTCGGTGACTACATCCACCTTGACCCCAAGCTGTTCTCCCAGATCGTTGGACAGTGCGATCAGGTCGAACAAGGTCCGCCCCTCCTCCATGTCAACGAGAAGGTCGAGATCGCTGGAGGCGCCCTGCTCGCCGCGACCAACCGAGCCGAACAGGCGAACGTTCTTCGCCCCGTGGGCGGCAGCAATGCGCCGCAGATCCCTCCGAATCTCCGTCAGCTCATCGTCGAAGCTCTCGGGCATATCGCGGCCCAGCCCGCTGACCGTCTTGCCGTAGGTTTTCCTCGTCGTGGGGTGCACAGACAACATGTATCATAGAAGCTTCGAGCTAAGAGCGGTGGCCAACCTCTCGAAGCCAAGTTCCGACCGGTTGGAGACCGCCAAAACGGGCTCCATCAGCAACGACCCGACCTCCGGCTTCGTAGACCGAGGGGCCGCCGCTTGCCAGAGCCGTTTGCGGCGATTGTGCGATCGAAATGCGACTTGTCCGGTGCGGTCGTTCCGACCGAACGTCAGGTGTCTGACCCGCTAATGCGGGACCAGCTCGCGCGAAACCTCGTCGGAAAGACCCCGCTGCTCCAGACTGCCGAGCACAACCCGCTGGGCTTGCGCCGAGAGGCCGATTACGACAGGGCGCAGAGCTTGGTGATCCGCCTCGTAGCGAGACGCGAAAACGCCGACCAGCTCGTCCGCGAACGAGTAGCTCACCGAGCGCACGCCCTCGAAGTCGATCAACACGTCGCGACCGCCCGCTACAAGCTGCTCGATCTCGGCTCGAATCTGCTCCGCCCTGGCGCGGGTGGAGAAAGCCTGGCCATGGCGCCCCAGCACGTATCGCGGTGACGCCGAGGATCGTGGGATGTCGTTCTCTAGCGTCGTCATGAATGCGAGGCTACGTCAAGTCTCGGACGCGCGGAGACAACACACCGCGAGGACCTGCTCAGCGGGCGAGAACGCCAGCCTGCAGCAGCGACTCAAACGTCTCTGCCATATCGCCGAAGTAGCTTGAGTGCGTGCGCTTGACAGTCTCAAGCGAGTCGGCGCCGACGAGAACGATGTCGAGGTCATCGCGCTCCCCCATCTCGTCCTCGATCTCCGCATAAGCCTCAAGCGCCGCCTCGTAGTCCGTGCCGAAGTCCCGCACCTGGGCCTTCCCCGCGGGAGTGTCATACACGATCAGGAAGTGCTGGATTCGGCCTCAGTCATCTCAGCTGTCACCTCAGGGTGCGGGGCGCTGAAGCCTGTGGGCGGGCTTCGGTGCTCCGCCGCGGGCGGATCAGGTCTTGGGGCGAAGGCCGCGCGAGATGCGATCCAAGTTGCTGATCGCCTTCTTGTAGCGGCGATCAAGCTCGGGCAGTTCGCGACGAGCCCGCTCCAAAATGCGGTCGCGCTCCTCCTCGGAAAGCTTTGCTTTTGCGGCAACCGGTTCCATCTAACCGCCGAAAGTTTACGCCCTCAGCAGTGCCCCCCCGCCGACTATCTCCGACATAAGATTGCACAGTGTCGGCCAGCGCTGCCTAGCCGCAAGAGCCTCGATTACCCTGTGGTATGACCGTGAAGGAAAAGCTTCTCCAGCAAGCGCCGCGATGGAATGATGCGCAGGCAACCGCCGCGCTCCGCGTAGTTGAGGCGCACGACGAGCTGGCGTCATGCCTCGATGAGCAGGTTCCGTCTGTCGAGGAGCGCAAGGACCGCTGGGCAACCGCAAACGCCCACGAGGCTATCCGCGAAGAGCCTTGGTAGCTAGCGGGGGTCTGCTGGCTAGGCCGGCAGAGGAGAGAGGCCGGCCACTGCGACCTCGCCCTCGCAGACCCGAGGTTTGCCCGCTTATGGAGGCCACTTGCGGAGCTTCTGTGACCGTGAAGCGACCAGTCCCGCGATGTCTTGGCCAAAGCCAAGTTTGCCGTCTCAGACAACTAGTATCGTCTCCTGCATGGCAAGAGCGAGAAGCCCGAGATGGCGGAATTGCCGGGACTGGAGCGCGTTCCCCAGCGGAACGCCCACGCGTAGTCGGGTGTGGCGGCCGTGAGCGGGGCGGGGATCGGAAATTGGCGCACTTCGCGCGACTTCTCGCTGTCCGCAGATGGCCACAGATCAGCGTTGGCCCGCCTGGTGGGTCGAAGCGGCTGGGACGGAGGCTATGCTCGACTTATGCCGGACCGCGATCCGATCGAGACCGATGATGCGATCGTCCTCCTCCTCGGTGCGCCGGGCGGTTCCGAGCCCCCCGGACACCTTGAAGGGGTTACTCGGCTTGAGAAGTTGATCTTTCTACTTGAGCGAGAGACGCACGCCCGGGATTGGATGACGGACAAAGCTGATTTTCAGTCTTATCGCTTCGGACCTTTCTCCTCGAAGGTCTACCAAGCAGTCGATACCCTCGCGGCAGCAGACATCGTTCGCGATTCTGCGAAAAAATCGCCTGACAATTCCGATCGCTGGGAGTCTGTGAGCGCGCTTATGGAAGAAGGGGATCTGGATCCATATACGACCCGGGACTTTGGGTTGACCGACCGCGGGAAGGACTACTACGCAGCTCTTCTTCGAGAGCTTCCGCCTAATGCTGAGCAGATTCTGAGCGACTTCAAGAAAAGGTTTGCATCTCTCCCCCTGCGGCAGTTGGTCCGCTACGTATACGAGCGGTATCCGCAATTCACTGACAAATCTGAGATTCGCGACGAAATTTTGGGGCGTTGAGTCTTTCTGGAGGGGACCAAGCCGCCGTCGTGGCTCTCGGCGCGACGATCTTGCTCGCGACCGGGGGTGGCATCTTCAAAGCGGTCAACCTGCGAGGCGACTCGAATCGTAAGTGGAGTAGCCGAATTGATCTTGCCGCTGGAGCCCTTGACGAGAAGACGGTCGCCGAGCTCCAAGTTCTTCGCTCTGATATCGACGGACTTCTGCCGGAGGCTGGCAGTCCATTGGAACCGGGTCCGCCCTTTGACCCCGCCCAAGCGATAGTGGACCCATCGCCAGTAAGCGAGCGGGTCGAACGGGTTGCGAAATACTACCGGGTGAGGGTCCGTCTGCAGAAGGACCTCGAGCGAGTCCTGGCCCTCGGCCGTGTATTCGTCGTCGGTCTTGTCACTTTGGCTATCGGGGTCGCCTCGCTGACGCTGTTTTTCGCGGAACTTGAGACCTGGAAAGGGCTGAGCGTGGCCGGCTTCATCCTCGGAGGGGTTGGTCTAGCTACCCTGATCCTGGCCATGATCGGATACGGGATTTGCGTTGACCGGCTTGCTGGCGCCGAGATTCTCGCCGACACCGCGTCGCAGGGAGAGGAATCAGGAAGCAAATGAGTCCTGGGCGTCGCACGCTCTTGCGGAAGCACCTACCGGACCCTTCGCTCTTTGATAATGGCGAGGCCAAACTCATGCCTGCGCTGATGCGGTGGCTTATTGCTACGGGCCGCGTGCGGACTCGAACTGCCGTTGCCCACGAGGTTCCTTGGCTGGGACGACGGGTTGATCTCGCATTGCTTAATGGGGCCGGGGTGACCACGGCGTTCGAGCTAAAGATCGGACGCCTTCAGCGCGTGATTGAGCAAGCCGCCTATAACAAAGCAAGCTTCCATCGAAGTTGGATTGTGACCGGGAACAAGCCAAAGCAGCAAGGGCTTGTGTGGGCACGGGAACTGGGGGTTGGGCTTCTTGTGGTTCGAGACGATTCGGTATCGGCTCTTGTTAGGCCAGCCTCCCAAGAGCCCCAGCCAGAAGCACTGCAACGGCTTCAGGCGACGATCGCAGCACTGGTGGCGGGGTAGATAAATGCCGCCATTTGAACCCTTTTCTCACTACTTGGCCTACGGCGCCACCGATCAGGAGACCCTTCGAGAGCTACGGGACATGTACTCCGGAATCCTTGTTCCCGCAACGATCGCAGCCTTTCAGCGGCAAGGAACCGGCGGCTTTGTTTTGAGTCTGTCCGCGACTGATGAGTCACCTCCTTACCTGATCGATTCTCGATTCCCCCTTTTCCAGCAACGACTGGAGGCACCGAAGAAATCACACACCGCACTGGCTGAATTGCTTGATGACTCGCAGCTGGTGGTCACCGATCACGAGCCGAATCCAGTCGACTTTCCCGATGAGCGCATAGACGCGATCGCACGACACTGGGTCACTTTCAATCTTGGTTATGGGCAAAAAGAGAGCGCTAACTTTGACAAGTACGCCAAACGACTCGGGCAGGATGTTCGACCGGAGGAGGCGAAAGCACCCGAGGCAATTCTTGCTCCTTACTTCGCCTGCAGTGATTCAAGTGACCCTTGGTGGCAACGCTCAGTCCGCTTCTTCGAGAGCACGAGGGGACAGGCAAGCGAGGTCAAATGTCTGCGAGTTGTATGCGCCGCCACCGGAGCCGGCCTAGGTGATCTTCTCGGGGCATTGCGCGAACCCGAGCAAGCGGTTATCTGGGTTTCCGACCTAGACGAGCACAACACCACGTCGGACGAACTCTTGAGTTATCGGCAGGCTGTCGAAAGCGCGACTAACAGAGGACACGAGCTATTCGCGCTCTACGGTGGCTTCTTTAGCGTCCTTCTCGGAGTCACGGGACTGAAAGGCGCATCTCATGGAATCGGGTTTAGCGAGCACCGGAGCTGGCGGGAGCTTCCCCAATCAGGTGCTCCTCCGGCTCGGTATTACCTCCGGCGGCTACATCGCTACGTGGTCCAAGACCTAGCCCAAATTCTATACGGAATAGACCCAGCTATCACCGAGTGCTCTTGTCCTCACTGCAATGGACGTCCGCCCATTGCACTTGATTATCATGAGCTAATGAAGCATTCGGTGTGGTGCCGCGATGAGGAGATTCGGGTCTGGTACGGGACTGACCTAAAAGCAGCCGCCGACATCCTACGCGATGAGTATGAGGGTCTTACCCGGCAAATCACTACGGCTCGACTCGTCCCTCGGATTCGCGGGCGCGCGCTTGAGACCATCCAGCATCTTCCGGAGTGGGCCGGAGCGCTGGCGGGCTAATAGCTGTGCTTGATTTGCCGACAACGAACGCACCGCTCGCCTGCCTCTCTTTCTCACCCAATAGCGCCCCGAACCCTGGCAAAGCTTTCGCCTACTGCGTGCGTGTACCGCGCCAGCATCGTCTCGACGCGGTGGCCGGCGATCTCGGCGAGGTCGGCGTCGTTGATGCCGGCGGCGCGGAGGTGGGTTACGTAGGAGTGGCGGCACTCGTGGGGGCGGATGTCTAGGCCGGATGCGGTTTGCGCCGGCTTCCAGATGTCGCGGTAGAAGTTGCGCTCGCGCCACATTCGGCCGGTTGGGGTCGTGAAGAGGAGATCGGTGTCGGGGTCGTTGAGGTTGATCTGGGCTTCGAGCATCCAGGCGAGGGTCGCGGGGACGGGGACCGTGCGGCCGGCGTCCTGCTCGCCGTGGTCGGTCTTGGTGCCCTCGAGGATCTGGCCCTCGTGGGCAGTGCGGCGAACCTTCAGGGTCTCGCCGTCGAAGTCTTCTCGCCTGAGCGGGAGGACCTCCCCCAGCCTCATGCCGGTGTCGGTGAAGACGCGGACCATCGCCTCGTAGCGCCCGGCCGCCTTGGCGAAGGCGTGCATCTCCTCGAAGCTGAAGACGCGGATCGGGCGGGGCTTCTTCTTCGCCCTCGGGTCGTTGGCGCGGATGCGGAGACCCTTGAAGGGATTGAGGTCGCAGGCTTCGTCCGTGATCGCGTCCTCGGCCATTGCCGAGAGGGAGCGCAGGACGCCGACGACTCCGGTGGTGGCTCGGCCCTGGACCCGGAGCAGATGGTCGACCACCGCGAGCGCATGGCGGCGGCGTAGCTCGCGCATCGGCCAGTCCTTCAGGGGAATGCCCTCGATCTCTACTTCGGTGATGCGGCTGACCCGGTGCTCGTTGGTGGCGTTCGTGCGTTCGGATCGCGGGTGGCGCTCGGTCCAGGTCGCGAAGTAGTCGCCCAGGGTGTCGGGGCGGTCGCTGAGGCCGTATGCCTCGTCAATCGCCCGCTGCGCTTCGCCCTTCCTTCGGAACGTGCCCTTGCCGCGATTCCACGAAGGCTTGGCGACCCGGCGCTTGCCGTCCCTTCCGGTGTAGCGGGCGAGCCACACCATCTCGCCGGAGGGGTTGCGGCGCCTGATCGGAGCCTCGCGCCTCACGGAGTTCCCTCCCTGTGGCGGGCGAGGAAGTCCTCGACGTCAGCCGGGTCGATCCGTCGCGCTGCGCCGAGCTTGTAGCTGGACAGCTCGCCGCGCCTGATCCAGTTGCGGATCGTGCGGTCGGACACGGCCAGATAGGCGGCAAGGGTCCGCTCGGTGAAGAAGGCGGTTGTGACCTGCTCTTTCCGCTTCATGCCTCCTATGTCCGATTCGGGGGCAAAACGCCTCCCAACATTCGTCCGCAGCCCTCGGCAACCGCTCCTCGGGTCGGCCTCCGCACCCGCCAAACGCGCGGCGCAGCCGCGCCACAATCGGCGGTGGGGAGGCCGACCGAAGGTCAAATGGCGCGAGCCGGCGGGCAGAGCGGACTCAGGCATGAAATGCAGAGTGTTGTCGTCAGTTCATAGTGTGTCGGGGGTTCGGGGGTGGAACTTCGGAGGGGCCGGAGTAGCGACTCGGCTGGGACTACTGCGACTGCTAGATCAACTCTGAGAACCCCTGGATCGGATGGTCGCTGAAATGGGGATGGGCTCTTGGTCTCAATCTGGATCTGATCTTGGTCTTTGAATCGATGAGACCAATTCGGCCCGCTCACCCCTCCCCCGGTTCCTCGGCCGGCGCGAGCGCGAATGCGCCGGGTTTCGTCGTCACCCGGCCGGTGCTCCAGCTGATCCCCTCCAGCAACCCGCACTCGAAGCCGACGCCAAGTGCCGTCGCGACTTTGATCAGCGTGTCGATCCGCGGGCACCGTTCACCGCGCTCAAGCAAGCCGATCTCGGTGCGGTGCAGCGTCGCCAGGAAGCCGAGTGCTTCCTGGCTGACGCCGGCCTGCTTGCGCAGGCGCTTCATGTTGCGGCCGAAATGGTGGGCGACTTCCTCCGAGCCGCCCATCAGTCCTGCTCCAGGCTGTCGAAGCTGAGCGCCGCGCGGGTCGGCGCTACGACCCTGCCGTTGGGACACGACAGCAGACCGGCGCTGTCGAGGTCGCGCACAGCACGCTCAACGGCATCCTCGGTCTCGAAGCCATCCTCACGGGCGTTGAGAGCCCGCGAGAGCTCAAGGATGGTCGGTTGGGATGGATGCTCGGCGAGGACGAACGCCAGGACTGCACGCTGCGTCTTTCGGTCGACCTCGGCAGGGCTTGCGGGATCGCGATCCGCGCAATCCCTAGGGTGATTGCAGGGCATGGGAGCTTCGCCTCCTGTGTCTCAGGCGGCCCGTCGTGTGCAAGCACTTCGGGTCGCCGCTTCTTGGAGCCGGCAGCCAGCTACCGTTCCCGCTGCGGCCGGCCTGGGTTTCCTATGCCGGTCGCCACGGGGCCGGCGACTCCACTCGCGCGGCCCCACTTATGTTTGAAGGCCAGAGGCTACCAAACTTCAAGGCATGCATTGAAACGAGATACGCGCCAGACGCCACATCCCCAACCCGCCCTGGGCAAAGCGATCCGCAAGCTGCGCCAGGAGCGGGATGCCAGTCTCGAAAGCCTCGCGCCGAAAGCCGGCCTCGCTCTGAACACCCTCTCGCTGATCGAGCTTGGCCAGGCCAACCCGACCTGGGAGACCGTGAAGGGGATCGCAGCGGCGCTGGACGTGTCGATTGCCGACATCGCTGCGCTCTCGCTCAAGTTCGAGGACTCGGGCCGAAAATGAGACCAAAATGTGACCACGACCTCGCGGAACGGCCCGGAATCGACTGGAAGCGCTCGGAACGCTGATCCAGGGCACGGCCGCGCAAACGGCTTTGCACCGGGAAATGCACGGCCTCGCACGGCACTGCGAGGAACGCGCCCGACAGGATTCGAACCTGTGACCTTCGGTTTCGTAGACCGACGCTCTATCCAACTGAGCTACGGGCGCTTGGGGCTGCCGAGCGCGGGCAGGGGGCGGCATTCTAGAGCTTGGGCGCGCGGGGGGCGAAAACCGCCGGGGAGGGGTGGGTCGTATTGCTGGCAACCGGCCCTCGAATGGGCCGGAATGACAAACCATCCCCAGGAGGATCCCATGAGAAAAGTCCTGGCCGCCATGGCCGCCGCAGCAATCGCAGTCGCGGTCGCCGCGGCGCCGGCATCCGCCGGCCAAGGCAAGGCGTACGGCAAGAAGATCAACTCCACCTTCGGAGCGCCGTACGGACAGATACTGAACTCGGTCCGCGGAGACACCTCCGTGCACGGGGCCGAGGTGTTCCCGCCTGCGGCGGGCGCAAAGGCCTTCTACGAGATCCACGCCGGCTGACCCTGAGCCCGGGAGGCGCCGTGACGACGGCGCCTCCCACCGCCTCGGCGGCGGGGCTATGCTCGCGCCGTCGAGATGGCGAGCGAACCCGCATCAGCCGCAGCCCGGCCCGCGCCGCGCGTCGTCGCGGCTGTGGCCCTGGTCGGCCTCAGCGGGGCCTGGAACGGCGGCAACGTCGGACCCGTCGCCTCGCAGATCGGCACCGAGTTCGACGTCTCGCTGGCCGCGGTCGGGCTGCTCTCGGGAACGCTCTTCCTGGGCGCAGTTCTGGTCGGGTTGCTCTTCGCCGCGCAGATCGGCGATCGCACGGGCCTGCTCCGCGGCCTGCGCCTGGCCGCCCTGCTGACCGCGCTCGGCAACATGATCTTCGCGCTCAGCCCCGACTTCGCCGGCCTTGCCGTCGCCCGAGTCTTCCCGGGGCTCGCCTTCGCCCTGATCAATGTGCTCGGCGGCGTCTACGCGCGCCAGGCCGGCGGCGTGCGCCTGATCGGGGTCTTCGGCGCCGCGATCCAGCTCGGCATCGCGGGGGCGCTGATCACCGGCAGCGTCCTGGTCGACCTCGGCGTCGACTGGCGGGTCGGCTTCGCGATCAGCGCCCTGCTCGGCGTCGTGACCTATGCCGTCCTGCCGCGCGCCGAGACGCCCGGCTCCGAGTTGCCGAAGCGCCGGCCGGGATTCCTGCGCGCCGCCCTCACCCACGCGCGCGTCTGGCGCCTGTCGTTGCTCTTCGTCTCCATATACGGCGTGCCGCTGACCCTCTCCGCCTGGCTGGTCGAGTACCTGGGCCGCGACGGCGACGTCAAGACCGGCATCGCCGGCGCCCTCTCCTTCCTGCTCTTCGGACTGGCGGCGGCAATGCGCCTCACCGGCGCGCGCCTGCAGCAACGCGGCGTCAGCCACCTCGCTCTGGCCGGGACGCTCGCCTTCTCGGTGCTCGGCGTGGCCATGATCGCGCTCGACCCGGCTACGCCGATCGCGCTGATCGCGGTCGTCGCGATGGGCATCGGCTTCGCGATCCCCTACGCGACGATGATGACCGAGGCCCAGCAGCTCTTCCCCGAGGCGCCCTCGGAGCCACTGGCCCTGATGACCCTGGCGGCGATGATCCCACCGATCGTCGCCATCCCGCTGGTCGGCCAGGCACTCGACGACGGCAACGGCGGGGCCGCGATGCTGGCGATCGCCGCCTTCCTCGGGATCGCGACGCTGCTAAACCTGCGCCGCTCCGGGATCCCGCTGGACGAGCCCGGGAACGCCGCCGCTTCGGGCTAGCGGCCCTCGAACTCGGCGTGGCCGGGGCCCTGCTCGAGGAAGGTCTTGACCGCGTTCTGAAGATCCTCGGTGGCGAAGAGGTCAGCGGCGTCCTCGCGCACGGCCCGGTCGGCCGCCGGGATGCCGCCCTCGCGGAAGCGGCGCAGGATGTGCTTGGTCATCGCGTGCGCCTTGGTCGGGCCGGCGGCCAGCTCGGCCGCGTAGGCGCGGGCGCGCTCGTCGAATCCCTCGTCGTCGAGCAGCAGGTTGACGACGCCCCAGCGCTCCATCGTCTCGGCGTCGAAGAGGCCGCCGTCGATGACGAAGTGGCGGGCGCGACCGCTGCCGGCGCGCTCGGCGAGCCGCTGCGTGCCGCCCATCGACGGGGTCAGGCCGACGACTTTCTCGACCAGCCCGAACTGGGCCGAGCGCGCGGCGAGGATCAGGTCGCAGCCCAGCGCCAGCTCGAAGGCCGCGGTCAGGGTCAGCGCGTGGGCGGCGAAGACGACCGGCAGCGGCAGCGCTTCGACCCGTTCGACCGTGCCGATCAGCTCATCCCAGAGGGCGCTGCCCTGCTCCGGCGTCAGCCCGTCGAACTCGTGCACGTCGACGCCGCCGGAGACGGCGCGGCCGTCGGCGCGGAAGAGCAGCGCCCGCGGCGGCTCGGCCTCGACCGCGGCGACCGCCGCCTGTAGGTCCGCGAACAGCTGCCGGTTGAAGAGGTTGAGCGGCGGGCTGTCGAACGTGGCAACGGCGAGGCCGTCCTCGCGCTCGAGCCGAACCAGAGAATCAGTCACTCGAAAACCCTATCGCGTGCCGTGAGGCGTTCCGGGGCCAAGCGATACAAGGAAGAGGGAGTCGGAAGGCTTCCGCCTTTCGACGACCGATGACGCCGTAGCGCGCCGGCATCCGGGGCGCCTCAGGGCACGCGATGGACCTCGAAGAGGTTCGTGCCCAACTCCTGGTCCGGCATCCCCGCGACGATCGCCACCAGGTCGCCCGGCTTGGCGATGCCGTGGCGGACGACCAGCGAGGCGCAGTCGTCGAGCAGGTCGCGCACCTCCTCCTCGTGGTCGCTGACGATCGCGGTGATGCCGAAGAGCAGGTTGAGCCTGCGCACCGTCTCGATCCGCGGCGAGATCGCCAGCACCGGCACGTCCGGGCGGTGGGCGGAGACCAGGCGGGCGCTGCGGCCGCTCGTCGTCGGCACCACCAGCGCCGCCAGCCCGAGCCGGTAGACGGCGCCGACCGCACTCTGCGCGACGGAGTCGGCGACGTCCTGGGTCGCCTGATCGGTGCGCGAGAAGAGCCACTCGCCGTAGGGCAGGTCGGGCTCGGTCGCGCGCGCGATCCTGTCCATCGTCCGCACCGCCTCGACCGGGTGGTGGCCGACCGCGGTCTCCTCGGAGAGCATCACCGCGTCGGTGCCGTCGAAGATCGCGTTGGCGACGTCGGTCACCTCGGCCCGGGTCGGGCGCCGCGCGGTCACCATCGAGGCCAGCATCTGGGTCGCCGTGATCGCCGGCTTCGAGCGCTGGCCCGCTGCCCGGATCAGCCGCTTCTGCACGACCGGCAGCTGCTCCAGCGGCAGCTCGATCCCGAGGTCGCCGCGCGCGACCATGATCCCGCCGCTCGCCGCGGCGACGATCTCCTCCGCGTTCTCGGCCGCGCCCTGCTTCTCGATCTTGGCGATCAGCGGGATGTCGGAGCCGAGCGCGCGCAGCCGCTCGCTGACCGGCTCGAGGTCGGCGGCGGCGGAGACGAACGACATCGCGATCAGGTCGAGGCCCTGCTCGACCGCGAACTCGACCCAGCCAAGGTCGCCCTCGGTGGCGGCGCGGACGCTGGCGCCGGGGATGTTCATCCCCTTGTGCGAGGAGAGCGTGCCGCCGACCTCGACCTCGGCGTCCACCCCACCGTCTTCGGGCTCGCGCACGCGCAGCCGGATCGAGCCGTCGGCCAGATAGACGACTTCGTCCTCGCGCAGGTCGCCGACGCCGGCCCAGTCGACCGGGATCGTGCCCGCGTCGCCCTCGACCTGATGCTGGGTCAGCTTCACGTGCATCCCCGTCTCGAGCTCGGCGACGTCGTCGCGCAGCGAGCCGATCCGCAGCTTCGGCCCCGGCAGGTCGCCGAGCACCGCGACCTCGCGGCCCGCCCGCTCCGCCGCGGCCCGGATCGAGCCGATCGTCAGCGCATGGCGCTCGCGATCGGCGTGGGAGAAGTTGAGCCGGAAGACGTCGGCGCCGGCCTCGATCAGGCGCGCCAGCACGTCCTCGTCCCAGCTCGCCGGACCGACGGTTGCGATGATCTTGGTGCGCCTGCCGTGCATACGTCACATGACTGTAGAGGCTGGAGAACATGACATTGATCTATGTAACACTGACTCCGTGACCCAACTGGCCGACCCCGCCGCGCCGCCGCAGGAGCAGGCCGCCGCGGGCCTGATCGGCGAGGCGCCGCCCTCCCCGGCCGGACCGATCGAGCCGGCCGAGGCCGCGTCCCTGCCGGAGCCGCCGGGGGTGACGCAGCCGCCGCTGCTGCAGACGCTGCGCTTCAGCCAGCGCCAGATCCAGTTCGTCTTCCGCGCCCGCCGCGAGCTCGGCGAGGTCTTCCGCATGCGCGGCGCCCTGCCCGGCCCCGGCCCCGTGATCACCAGCCACCCCGACCACGTGCGCTCGCTGTTCACCGCCAAGCCAGAGCAGGCGCCCTCGCTGACCGGCGAGTCGCCGCTGCGGCCGGTGGTCGGCCCCAACTCGGTCCTGACCGCGGTCGGCCCGCGCCACATGCGCCAGCGCAAGCTGCTGCTGCCGGCCTTCCACGGCGAGGCGATCGACCAGTACACGCAGCTGATCGCCGACGCCGCCGAAAACGAGATCGACAGCTGGCCGCTCGGCACCCCGATCGCGCTGGCGCCGCGGATGCAGGCGATCACGCTCGACGTGATCATGGCCGGGATCTTCGGCATCGAGGGCAAGCCCGCGCGCGGCAGCCGCGAGCACCGCCTGCGCCAGGTGATCCGCCACCTCGTCAACGCCTCGACCTGGCCGCTGGCTCAGGTCAGCGAACTGATCAACCTCAATCGCGAGGAGCCGATCGGGCTGATGAAGACCGGCCTCGCCGTGCTCGACAAGGCGACCTACGCGGTGATCGAAGAGCGCCGCCGCGCCGACGACCTCGGCGAGCGCCGCGACATCCTCTCGCTGCTGCTGCAGGCGCGCAGCGAGGAGGGCGAGGCGATGAGCGACAAAGAACTGCGCGACGAGCTGCTCACCCTCGTCCTCGCCGGCCACGAGACGACCGCCAACTCGCTCGCCTGGACCTGGGAGCGGCTGGTCCGCAACCCCGCCGCCCACGACGCCCTGCTCGACGAGGTGCGCGGCGAGGGCGACGCCTCCGACCGGATCGAGGCGACGATCGTCGAGGCGATGCGCTCGCGGCCGGTGATCCCGATCATCGGCCGCCGGGTCAAGGTGCCGTGGCGGGTCGGCGCCTACGCGGTGCCGCCGGAGACGCCGCTGACGATGAGCATCCTGCTCGTCCACCATCGCGAGGATCTCTACCCGGAGCCGTTCGAGTTCCGCCCCGAGCGCTGGGTCGGCGGGCGCAAGCCCGGCACCTACGAGTGGATCCCCTTCGGCGGCGGCATCCGCCGCTGTCTCGGCGCCGCGCTGGCGATGGCCGAGCAGCGCGTCGTGCTCGAGGCGATGGCGCGCCGCCTCGACCTCGAGGCCGACGACCCCGCCCCCGAGCACGCCGTGCACCGCAACGTGACGATGATCCCCTCGCGCGGCGCCCGCGTCGTGATCCGCTCGCGCCGCTGAGCCTCCGTTTCGGCTCGGCCACCTGAACCGCCTACCCTGGTCCTATGTCTCAAGGCGCAAGCCAGCAGCGCCGTCATCACCTGGATGCCATCCGCGTCTCGGCGATCCTCCTCCTGATTCCCTACCACGCCGCCCGCTACATCCAGAAGGGCGCCGGGGACAACGAGATCGTCGATGCCGTGGTCTGGTTCGTCCATACCTGGCACATGCCGCTGTTCTTCGCGATCTCCGGATTTCTCGCCGCGGGTGCGTTGCGACGGTCCAGCGCGGCGCGCCAGTTGCGGGCCCGGGTCCGCCGCCTCGGCCTGCCGCTGGCGGTGGGAATGCTGACCGTCGTGCCGCTGGCCAACTTCCTGGTGATCGGCGCGGCTGCGCTCTGGCCACGCAGGGGGGCGATCCCGCCAGAGCGGGAATTGGACCTCGCCAACGTCTTCAGCCTTGCCCCCCGCCACCTCTGGTTCATCGCCTACCTCTTGATGATCTCCCTGGTCGCGATCGGCATCTGGGTGGCGATCCAGCGAACCCCCCGCATCAGGTCCGCGCTCGGCCGCGGCTTCCGAGCCCTGATGAGGTCATGGTGGGGAATCCCGGTCCTGGCGGCGATCACCGCCGCCATCCTGATCACCAAGACCGGCTGGGTGGCGAGTGGATCCGCATCCAACTCGCTGGTCCCCGCTCCAACCCTCTTCGCGTTCTACAGCCTCTTCTTCTTCTTCGGCTGGCTTCTCAGCGGGCAGAGCGACCTCCTCGGGGAGCTCAAGCGCGGGGCATGGTTGCGGCTGGCCGCGGGCCTGGCGATCGCCGTGCCCGCGTTCCTCCTCTTCTATGACAACGCCGACTTCACCGGCCAGGTCGGAACCCCGGGCGTCCTGGCCGAGATCAGCGGGCTGCGTATCTACGGGCTGTTCGCGGTTGGCCTGGTCTGCTGGCTGACGCTGTTTGGGGTCTGGGGGGTGCTGGCGCGTTACGTGCGCAAGGAGTCTCGGGTGCTGCGCTACCTGGCCGGAGCGAGCTTCTGGATCTACCTCGTCCACATCCCGTTCCTGGTCGTCCTGCAGAGCTCGCTCGCGAAAACCGGGCTTGCCGTCCCCGAGCGCTACGGCCTGACCGTGATCGGGACCCTCGTCTGCGCGATCGGGACCTATGCCCTGATTCGCAGCACGCGCAGCCTGGCGATCAAGCACGTCCGCGCGCGCCATGCTCCCGTCTAGCGAGCCGCTTCGAGGGAAAGCGCTCGACGCAGGCGGTCGAGCATGCGCAGTGCACCGAGGTTCCGCCGTGCGAATCCCTGCCGCAATCCAGCCCGCCGAAAGTCGATCGCCGTACGCGGCGGACAGAGCGAGGGCGACGCGGTGATGCTGTCGCCGATCTTGGCGATCACTCCAAGCAGGTTGCCGAGCCGCGCGAAGACAGCTTTCAGGGCACCAATCCGATTCGAGACGGTTGCCGGTCGCGCCGGAGCGGAGAGGGAGGGATTCGAACCCTCGAGAGAGCTTGCGCCCCCTACTCGCTTAGCAGGCGAGTGCCTTCAGCCACTCGGCCACCTCTCCAGGCCCCGAAAACCATAGCGCCGGGCAACGGGAGACGGCACGGTTAGTCTCGGAGCCTTGAATTCTGTCCTCGAGCAGTCGCACGAGCGCTATGAGGCGATCTTCGCCGAGGTCGAGGCGCCGTTTGCCTTCGTCGACCTCGACGCGATGGCGGCCAACGCGGCGGCGATGCTCGAGCGGGCGCAGGGCAAGCCGATCCGCGTGGCGAGCAAGTCGCTGCGCTGCCGGGCGCTGCAGGACCGCGTCCTGCGCAGCGATCCCCGCTTCGAGGGGCAGCTGACCTTCACCCTGCCGGAGACGCTGTGGCTGGCCGAGCAGGGGTTCGAGAACCTGCTGCTCGCCTACCCGACCGCGGACACCGGCGCGCTCGGCGAGCTGGCGCTGCGCTCGGCGGCCAACCCCGGCAGCGCCCCGATCGTGATGGTCGACTGCACCGAGCACCTCGACGCGATCGAGTCCGTGCTGGGGACGGGCGCAGCGCCGGTGCGCGTCTGCATCGACGTCGACGCCGGCTGGTGGGCGCTCGGTGGCCGGGTCAAGGTCGGCCCGAAGCGCTCGCCGCTGCACACGGTCGAGCAGGCGGTCGCCCTCGCCCGCGAGATCGAGCGCCGGCCGCAGATCGAGCTGGCGGCGCTGATGGCCTACGAGGGCCAGATCGCCGGGGTCGGCGACAGGCCGCCGGGCCACCGCCTGCGCGGCGCCGCGATCCGCTTCATGCAGCGCCGCTCCGCCGCCGAGCTGGCCGAGCGGCGCGGCGCGATCGTCGCCGCAATCCGCGAGCTCGCCGAGCTGCCGATCGTCAACGGAGGCGGCACCGGCAGCCTCGAGCTGACCGGCGCCGAGGACGCCGTGACCGAGGTCACCGCCGGCTCGGGCTTCTACGCGCCCGCGCTCTTCGACCACTACAGCCGCTTCTCGCTCACCCCCGCGGCCGGCTTCGCGCTGCCGATCGTGCGCAAGCCGGCGCCGGCGGTCGCGACCGCGCTCGGCGGCGGCTACCTCGCCTCGGGCAGCGGCGACGCGTCCCGGCTGCCGGCCCCGTGGCTGCCGGCCGGCCTACGGCTCGACCCCGAGGAGGGCGCCGGCGAGGTGCAGACGCCGCTGCTCGGCGCGGCGGCGGCGCAGCTCTCGATCGGCGACCGCGTCTACCTGCGCCACGCCAAGGCGGGCGAGCTCTGCGAGCGCTTCGACCTCCTCCACCTGGTCGAGGGCGGCGCGATCGTCGACGTCGTCCCCACCTATCGCGGCGAGGGCCGAGCGTTCCTCTGACGAGTGGACAGTTGACCCCCGTTTTCGGTGGTAAATGGTTCAGCCGTCACTCGCCCAGCACCCGGGCGGCGTACTCGTTGCTGAAGACGCGGCCGGGGTCGAGCTCGTCGCGGGCGGCCTGGAACGCCGCCCACTCCGGATAGAGCGGCGCCAGCGCCGCCGCCGTCTGGAAGTGGCGCTTGCCCCAGTGCGGGCGGCCACCGTACTCGCGCATGATCGCCTCCACCGCCTCGAAGTAGGGGCGCCATTCCATGCCGCGGTACTGATGCACGGCGATGTAGGCGGTGTCGCGTTCGTGCGAGGGGCTGAGCAGGGCGTCGTCGCCGGCAGCGACACGCATCTCGATCGGGAAGAAGACCGGGTAGCGGTTCGCGCGCACCCACTCGATCACCCGCCGCGCCGCCTCGGGACCGTGCTCGCGCGGCACCCCGTACTCCATCTCGGTGAAGCGGACGCGGCGCTCGCTGGCGAAGACGCGATCGCTGCGATCGACCGTCCTGCCGCCGGAGGCGAGCGCCGCGGCCAGCCGCGCGAGGCGCGGGATCGCCCGCGGGACCAGCCGGCCCGAGGCCGAGAGCGCCTCCAGCGCCCAGTTCTCGACCACGGTGTCGTTGAGGTAGGCGGCAAGCCGCCCGCGCGGGCGTGGCGGGCCCTCGACCCGGTTGCGCTCGAGCACCAGCGCCGAGTCCGCGTAGGGGAAGGTGAAGAGCTCGAAGTGATCGTGGGCGGCGGCGCGCTGCTCGAACTCGTCGAGCACCTGCTCGCGCGGCTGCGGCGAGTCGACCCGCTCGAGCACGAAGGCCGGGACACAGCGCAGGGTCAGGGCCGAGATCGCGCCGAGGGCGCCGAGGCCGACGCGGGCGGCGCGCAGCAGGTCGGGCGCCGAGCCGTCGAGCTCAAGCACCTCGCCGCCCGCGGTGACCAGCTCGACCGCCTCAACCTGGGCGGAGATGTTGCGCAGCCGGGCGCCGGTGCCGTGGGTGCCGGTCGAGATCGCCCCGGCGACGGTCTGCCGGTCGATGTCGCCGAGGTTCTCCATCGCCAGGCCGAGCCGGTGCAGCTCCTCGTTCAGCTCGGCGAGCACGGTGCCGGCGCCGACCCTGACCAGGCCGGACTCGCGGTCGGCGTCGAGCGTGCCGCTCAGCGCCGCGGCGTCGACCATCGTGCCCTCGGTCATCGCCGCCTCGGTGAAGGAGTGGCCGCTGCCGGCGACGCCAACCTTGCGCCCCGCCTCGGCCGCGGCCGCCACCGTGGCGACGAGCTCGTCGCGATCGCGGGGACGCACGATCTCGGCCGGGCGGCAGCGCTGATCGCCGCTCCAGTTGCGCCAAGTCTCGCCCATCGCCGTACGGTAGTCGCTACGTCGTCGCCGGCCTGATCAGCGGCGCCGCCGGCGAACGGAAGGCGTAGACGGCGGTTGCGACCAGCAGCGCGGCGACCAGCAGGCTCGGCACGGCGTAGCCGGTGGCGCTCGCCAGGCCGCCGCCGGCGACCGCGCCCGCGGACTGCCCGGCCGCCCAGGCCATGTTCGAGAGCCCGGCCGCAAAGCCCTGGTGGAGCCGACTGTCGTCGGCGGTCTCCGAGAGCGTGGTCAGCGCCGGTGCGAAGCAGATGCCGGCGCCCAGCGAGCCGACCATCAGCGCCGCGAGCACCGGCGCCAGCGTCCCCGCCGCGGCGATCCCCACCATCGAGACGGCACAAATCGCGATCCCGAGCACGAAGGGGGTCCGGCGGCCGACCCGGTCGGAGTAGCGGCCGGCCAGGGGCGCCAGCGTGGCCTCGATACCGGCGCCGACGATGAAGCCGCCGGCGATCGCCAGGTGACTGCCGCCCAGTTCGTCGATGCGCAGCGGCACCAGCACCTCGACCGTGCCGAACATCAGCGAGGGGACGGCGACGAAGGCGGTCGCGGTCATCACCGGGCGGCTGAGGATCGTCGCCGCGACCTCGCGCAGCGGCTGGCGCTCGGGGCGCCCCGCTTCCGGCGTGCGCGCCGCGAACACGGCGAGCACCAGCGCCAGGCCCATCACCGCGCCGAAGACGACCTCGGTGCCGACCTCGGCCGCGACCGCGCCCAGCACCGGCCCGACGAACGCCCCCGCGATCGCGGTTCCGAGCGCCGTCCCGATCACCGCCCCGCGCCGCTCCGGCGGCGTGCTGGTGATCAGCCAGGTCAGCGCCCCGGACCAGATCAGCGCCCCGGCGACCCCCTGTACGAAGCGGGTCACGTCGAGCAGGACGATGTCCTCGGCGAAGCCGAAGACGACGCTGGAGACGCCGAGCAGGAGCAGGCCGGCGATCACGGTGCGGCGCGGGCCGATCTGGGTCGCGACGAGCCCGGCCGGCAACGAAGCCAGCAGGGTCCCGGCCGCGTAGGACCCGGCGAGAACCCCCGCCTCGGCCTTGCTCAGCCCGAGCTCGGCGACGTAGTCGGGCAGTAGCGGAGCGATCGCCGCGTAGAAGGCGACATCGAAGAAGACCATCGTCGAGGCGAGAATCAGCAGGCGGCGCATGCCCCCTATCCAATCACCGCCCCCGCCCCTTCACTCACGCCTTTCCGTCCATACGCAATAGCTCGGACGTTAAAGGCTTTGTGTAAATGCACCGCAGGAATGTTGTTTTTACGATAAATAGCAGAGACCCGCTGAAATACTGATATTCTCATTGCACCATGCAGTCATCGTTTTTACGATAATGACTAGCGGAGCTCCTCCAAAGAAGCGGGACGCGGTGCGCGCCCGCCTGCGAGCGGAGGGCAGAGACTCGCTTTCCCTGTCGGCTGACGGCGCGTGGCTACGGGAGATCACTCCCAACCCGGCACGGCTTCTCGCCGACATGGCTCGCAAGGGCTACGCGCACCGGATCCAGGCCGGTCGCTACCTAATCGAGACTAGGTCCGATGCTCCGCACGAGCAGCCACTCGTCGAGGCGCTCGAGCCGCTGGCTCGGACCCTGCTCGACAAGCTCGGCGTGCCCTACTACCTCTCCTGGCATACGGCGCTCTTTCACTACGGCTTGATCGAGCAGCAGGCTTCGACCATCTACTGCGGCATTCCCAAGGCGAAGTCGTCAGCCCGGTTCGGAGGGTTCGCGGTCCGCTTCGTCAAGGTCTCGCGGGACTCTTTCTTCGGGATAGAGCCGGCCCTGGACTTCCGGCAGCCGGTCATCATCGCGAGCGCGGAGAAGGCCCTACTCGACTCGCTGGTCCGCCCTGAGCTGGTCGCGTCCTACCCCGTCGTCGTGGCTGCCTTTCAGGCGGCGGTCGACCGCGGCTTGCTCGCGCCACAGCGCCTGGTCGACTACACGATCCAGGCCGGGAGCGCAGCGCTCGCGCGACGGGTCGGCTTTCTCATGGACCGCTACGGATTGAAGGGCGCGGAGCCCCTCCTGGAGCGCATCGGCCCGCGCCGGCGGTTTGAGGCCTTTCGCCCTGGCGATCCACGGGACGCGGGCGAGCCGGAACCGAAATGGCGGCTGCGCATACCATCGCGCATCCTCTTGACCGCGGAGAACCTGAAGTGAGCTTCACGACCTCGGCGCGGGTCACCAACTACGCGCGAGAAGCCGGGTTGCAATCGCGCCAGGTGATGATGCTCGTCGCTCGCTGCGCACTCGTCAAGCACCTGGCCGAGCAATACGGTGACCGCTTCATCCTCAAGGGAGGGGCGCTCCGTTACCACGTCTATGGGACTCCCCGCGTCTCGTTTCTGGATACGGACTACGCCGAGACTGAGACGAGGGGAGCGCCAGACCCGATCGACGTCGAGCGCTCGATCGTCTTCACCGACCGCACAAGCGGCACAGCTTGCAGACGACTCCTGACGGGCAGTGGACCGAGCGCGGAAACATGGTCCGGGCTCAGAACCTGACGTTCACGATGGACGGCTTCAAGGAAAACAGGGACGCTCGCGCTCGCGTGAACATCTCGGTTTCATTCCGGCGCAGCGAGCGTCTGGACCCCGTCGATGGTGATCTCTTCTTCGACCCGGACGGGCTGCTCACCGACAACACCGCCTTCAAGGTGAGCGGACTGACTCTCAACGAGGCTGCTGCGGAGAAGATCCTGGCCTGGTGCTTGAAAGAGGATCTCAGCAAGCATTTCGCGGACCTCGCGATCCTCGCCCGAGACCATCCTGCCGCGATAGACCGGGGTCGAGTCGTTCAGCTGGTGTCGGAGAAGTTCGAGCGCGAGCGCAGAGTGGCGGAGACGCGCGGCCTGTACGAGGGCTTGACGAATCCCGCCGACCTGATTCCGCGTTTCCTCGATGAGGGTCGCCTTGAGCGGCTACGCGGGGGCTGGAGCGACTCGATCGGCACGCGAATCTGGCTGCAGCGCAACGAGCAAGGCAACGCCCGCTCGATCGTCGACGTGGCGAACGTCGAGGGGCTGGTCCGCGAGTATTGGTCGGAGGCTGTCGAGACGCTTCCGGGATGATCGGTCCCTCGGCTCGCCGAGTGACGCCGACTCCCCCGCGCCGTCCTTGGCCAGCTCGGCGGCGAGCCAGGCGTCCATTCCCTTCGGGCCTTCTCGAGGGCATCGGGCATCAGGTGAGCATAGGTCCGCATCGCCGCGTAGTAGGCGACATCGAAGAAGACCATCGTCGAGGCGAGAATCAGCAGGCGGCGCATGCCCCCTATCCAATCACCGCCCCCGCCCCTTTACTCACGCCTTTCCGTCCATACATTTGCGGTTAGCATCGACAGAGCGTCTGAAACCCCCGGAGGGGTGGCAGAGCGGTTGAATGCGGCGGCCTTGAAAGCCGTTAGATGCCTTCGGGTGTCTCGTGGGTTCGAATCCCACCCCCTCCGCTCACCGAGCTAGATTTGGCTTGCCAGAGCGGTTTGCGAAGCTTCATTCTGGCCCCGATCATGTCCGGCTCGATCCGGCTGAATCCGGCTGTCCCCGTGCAAGACGTTGGTACGACGTTGGTACGGGGCCACAGACTGCCTGAGCCCGGCATGAATAGGAGCCGACCCCAGCCGCGCTTCAGCACGGCATTCGGGCCGGCTCCTGATTTCCGCTAGGCGTGCTTCAGCACATGCACGCTCGAATAGACAGTCGCCACTTGCGCGATCTTCATAGCTCACCTCCCATCTCTCGCTAAGGCCCGGCGCCGACTCGCCGGGCACGCGACTGCCTATGCTAAGGATTTTTTGAGTATCTGTTATATACAGACTTGCAGGGGAACTCGTGAGGTCTCGTCTGTATGCTCAGCCGCTCTTGACCATCAGGCGGTGCACAGAGCGAGGGCAGGCGACGCAATGAGGGACGCAGAGATTCGGCTGGGGCAGGGCAATCGAACCGTCGAGGATGCGGTCCACTACTCGGTTGGGCACCGCATCAGGACCGAAATCCTGGCGGTCCTCAACGAAGGCATGCGCACGCCAGACGAACTTTCCAAGATCACCGGCGAGTCACTGAGCAAGCTCGGCCACCACATCAAGGCCCTGCTGGACGACGGATCGATCGAGCTGGCCTGCATCAAACCGGTGCGCAATACGTTGCAGCACTTATATCGGGCCGTCGAGATCCCGTTCTACAGCGACGAGGAAGTCGCTGCGATGCCGCCCGAGAGAAAGCAGGCGATCACGGGCGTGATCTTGGAGGCGGTGATCGCCGAGGCGCTCGCCTCGTTCGACGCCGGCAAGATGGTCGAAGATCCGCGTCTCTGGCTTTCCTGGCGCTGGTTCAACGTCGACGCTGAGGGCCGTGGCGACCTGGCTGACGAGCAGGCGAGGCATTGGGCGAGGGCGCAAGAGATAGAGGCGGAAGCGACGGAGCGCCGCATCGACTCAGGCGAGGCGGCCGTGTCGATCATCATCACCTCCTTGGGCTACATCCGCAGCCGGACAGCCAGCAACCCTCCTCACTCACGGTCTGGAGACGCAGACTGAAAGCTGCGGACAGTTCGAGAAGTAGGTATGGATTTCGGCGTTTCTATTTGTAACCTCCTAATGGTCAAAACAGAACTGATCGCTTGCGATGCAGGGGGCGATCAGCCGTCCGGCATCCGGGGCGCCGGCACCTCCCATGCGCCGCCCTGGATGCCGGATGGGTTCCGAAACACGACGAAAGGCAGAGGGTGACCGCAACCGACGGGATGTCTGAATGGGACGAGCTCGTCCCGCGCATTGTCCACCCGACCAAGGTCGCGATCGTTGAAGCGCTGCGACATCTAGGGCACGAACTGTCGTCAACCGAGATGAGCAAGATGTTCGGTGACCCCAAGACAACTCTCTCTCACGTCGCGTATCACGTCCGATCGCTGGCCGAGAAGGGTGCGCTCGTCCAGACAGGTGAGCGGCAGGTGCGCGGCGCGCTGGAGAAGTTCTTTTACTTCCCACAACCAGAAACGTGTGAGAGACGGGGGCGCGAGTAGACGACGGTCTCGCATCACGCCGCCCGCTGCGCGCGCCGCGATGGGAACATCCCCCCAAGTCGCGGTACCCTGGCCGGCCGGAGCGCTCGCCGACGAGCTGTCGGCGAGCGAGATCGCCGACATCAAGGCCGCTCGCCAAGAGGCTCTGCTCGGCAAGGCCCAGTAGCCCCGTCTGTGGCTGCCGTCGTCGCCGATACCCATGTGCTGCTCTGGCTGCTCAAGGGCACGCTCGCCGAGCGCTCGCAGGTCGCCGCCGGCGCCGTCGACCGCGCTCTAAACGCAGGACGGAGCTAATCTGATGACGACCATGCGAACCCCTGCTGAGGAAGCTGCTCTAGCCGGATTCAAGGACGCCGCCACCAGCGACGCCGACCCCGGCTACCCGCATGGCGCAGCATTCATCCCGTGGCAGGACACTCCGCAGACGGACCGCGTCCTGTGGCGTTATCTGCATGAAGGCCGCCCGGCCGTGATCGTCGGGACGGGCGACTTCGACATGTTGATGGAGCCAATCGAGCTTGGCCCCATTGGCCGCATCCGAAACGAGCTTCTGCGGCGGATCACCGTCGAGGTTTCCTATCGTCGTAAGAAAGCCCCGCCCGCGCCCGAGATCGCCCCGTCCGAGCAGATATCGGGCGGCACGCGCTTGAGCGCCTGGCCCCGGCTGCCGCGTAGTTGCATGTCGCAAGCCGCCACATTCCCGGTCCGCGTCCTTCATCACCACGAGGGAAACAGCTGGTGGGCTGAGTCCCCCGACGTGGAGGGCTGGTCTGCCGCCGGCAACTCCTACACCGAGGTCGTCAAGCTGGCCGAAGAGGGCATCCCGTTTGCTCTCGGCGATGAGGCCGCCCTAGAGCACTACGTGCCCGCAGGCGAGCAGGTCGCTGCCTAGCCTCTTGGGCGTCTGAGCGGCTACTTGGCCGCCCAAGGGGAACGGTCGGGTAGCCCGGCGCCGCTGGACTCGCTAGGGCTTCCGCAAGATGCCGATAGCGGCCACCGCGAATCCGAGCGCAACGGCGAGCCACGGTAGGCCGACCATGAGGTAGGTCCCGGTTGAACTGTCCTGGTATTCAGCCCAGAGATTCGACAGCGCACCGTAGCTGGCAAGACCTGCTCCGACGGCAGCAACCATGAGAACACCGGCGAGCACTGTGCGCACACGGCAAACCTACTGCACTTGACGGGTAGCAACTTGAGGGTAAAATGTGGCTACATGAGCGAGACGGTTGGAATACGCGAGTTGAAGAACGGCACTAGCGAGATCATTGATCGGGTCGAGGCGGGTGAGCCGATCACGGTCACTCGGCGGGGCAAGCCGGTGGCGCGAATCGTCTCCATGGCGACGCCGCCGCACCTGGCGGCGATGATCGCCAGGGGCGAGGTCCGGCCCGGCAACGGAGCCCGCCACATTCCCAAGCCGGTGAAGGCAAGTGGCGAGGGTAAAACCGCGGCCGAATACGTCTCCGAGGGACGGCGCTGAGCGTCTACTTCGATACGAGCGCCCTGGTCAAGCTGGTGATCGATGAGCCGGACAGCGAGCTGGCCCGCTCCGCGTACGCCGACGCCAACGGCTCGCGTACGACCGCCGTCGCCTATGTCGAGGCCACTTCGGCGCTCGCTCGGATGCGAAAAGGCAAGCGACTCTCGCCTGCCAAGTATCGCGCCGCCCTGGACGAACTGGATGCGATCTGGCCAACGTTCTACGTTCGCGAGGTGACGGATACGCTGATCGAAGCCGCAGCCAAGACAGCTCGCGATCACGCGCTGCGCGCATACGATGCCGTCCACCTCGCCGGTGCCCTCGCTTTCGCCGAGGGCGAGGAGGTCGCCTTCGCGTGTTGGGACGATGAGTTGAGCGCAGCGGCGACCGCGGAGGGGTTCACACTGATCCCCGAGCAACCCTGACGCATGTGCAGTCCTTCAAGACATCGGGCACGGATGTGGCGGAGCATTCTTTAGCGCCGGCGCTGCCGGGCCCTCTGCGCAGCGCCCGTGAGCGGCCTTGGCCGATGGTCGGCCGCGATGCCGAGCTGGCCGAGCTGGCCGCGGCCTGGGAGCGGGTCGCTGGGGGCAGCAGCGAGACGGTGCTGGTGGCGGGCGAGCCCGGCGCCGGCAAGAGCCGCCTGGTCGCCGAGGCGGCCGGGGTCGCCCACGCCGGGGGAGCGCTCGTCCTCTACGGCAGCGGCGAAGGCGCCGCCGAGACGCCCTACGCGCCGTTCGTCACCGCGCTCGGCGAGCTCGACCGGCACGGGCCGGAGCCGCTGCTCGAGGAGCTGCGCAGCTCCTCGCTCGGCGCCCTGGCCGCAGAGTCCGCCGGCGAGGCGACCCGGGGCCTGGGCGACGACAGGGCGAAGCTGTTCGCGGCGGCGCTGGAGCTGCTCGAGCTCATCACCGGCCACCGCCCGCTACTGCTGGCGATCGACGACCTGCACGGCTGCAGCCCCTCGACTCTCGCCCTGATCCGCCATCTGGCCCGGGCGGGGAGTGGAGCCCCGTTCCTGCTTCTGGTCACCTATCGCCCCAGCGACGTCGACCCGAGCGGCGAGGTGGCCGAGGCGATCGCCGAGCTCAGCTCGGGGGCCGGCGCCAGGCAGCTGCAGCTCGGCGCGCTCGGGCCGCCGGCCCTGCGCGACATCGCCTCCTCGCTGAACCCGGACGCCGGCGACACGGCGCTGGACCGTGCGGCCGCGACAGCTGCCCGCGAGAGCGGCGGCAACCCCCTCTTCGCCTGTGAGCTGCTGCGGGCGATGGGCGACGTGGAGACGCCCGCCGCTCCGGGCTCGCCCGCCCCGCGCTCGCTGCGGATGCTGATCGCCGCCCGCGCGCACGCCCTCGGCGAGCCTGCCTTCGCCTGCCTCTCGGCCGCCGCGGCATTCGGCCGCGCCTTCGCCCCCGCCGATCTCGTCGTCGGGGCCGATGTCGACTCCGCGGCGATCGAGCAATCGCTGCGGGCGGCCGAGCGAGCCGGCCTCCTCGCCGCCGAGAGCGACGGCCGCTACGCCGTCAGCCACGCGATCGTCGCCCAATGCCTCGACGAGGAGATCGAGCCTGCGACGCGGGGGGAGCTGCACCGGCGCTTCGGCGAACAGCTCGAGGCCGACCCCGATCTCCTCGCCAGCGAGGGGCGGGCCGCCCAGCTCGCCCACCACTGGTGGCGCGCCACGCCGACCGATCGCGAGCGGGCCGCCCGCTACTGCGCCGAGGCCGGTGAGGCGGCGCTGCGCAGCTACGACCACGAGCTGGCGGCGACCCTGTTCGAACGGGCACTGGAGCGGCGCGGCGAGGATCGCGAGGACGTCGAGCTCTGCGACCTGCTGACCGGCCTCGGGGTCGCGCTCCGCTACACGAACCAGGAGCGCTCGCGCGAGTGCCTGCTCAGGGCCGCGCGCCTCGCCGACGACCTCGGCGAGGTCGACCGGCTGGCCGCGGCGGCCCTCGCGAACAACCGCGGCTTCGTCTCCCAGGTGGGCGGCTTCGACCGCGAGCGCGCCGCGATGTTGCGACGCGCCGGGGAGCGGCTCGACGGCAACGGCCCCAGATCGGCGCTGGTGCTGGCCCAGCTGGCGCTGGAGCTGACCTTCACCGATCAGGTCGACCGCCGTCGCTGGCTGGCGGAGAGCGCGCTCGTCGCGGCGCGCGGGTCCGGCGACCGCCGCGTCCTCTCCCAGGTCCTGGTCCGCAGCCTGATCGCCCGCTGGGATCCCGACAACGCCGTCGAGCGGATCGCGATGGCGGCCGAGAGCATCGAGATCGGGGCCGAGCTGGATCAGCCGCTCGAGCTGTTCCACGCCCTCCACTGGCAGGCGGTGGCGCAACTGGAGATCTGCGAGGTCGAGGCGGCGGCGCGCTCGCTGCGCGAGCAGGAGCGGATCGCCGAGCGGACCGGCGACGCCACCGCCGGCTGGCTGTGCGAATGGGCGGAGTCGCTGCACCTGTCGCTGCACGGAGAGCTCGAGCAGGCCGAGGCCCGTGCTCAACGGGCGGTCGAGCGCGCCAAACACAGCGCCCAGCCCGACGCCCTTCTCCCCTACGTCAGCCAGCTCTGCAGCATCCGCTGGCAGGAAGGGCGGATGGGCGAGCTGGCGCCGCTGCTGGCACAGGCGCTGCGTCAGTACCCGGGGATCCCGGGCTTTCGCTCGCTGGTGGCCCTCGCAAACGCCGAAGCCGGTGAGCTCGATTTCGCCCGCGAGGTGCTGAGCACCGACGTGTCGAAGCAGTTCGCGGGCCTGCCACGCGACCCGTTCTGGCTCGCCACCGTCGTCGACTACGCCTACGCGGTCGCCAAGCTCGAAGACCGCGAGCCGGCTGTCCTCCTGCATGGGATCCTCGACCCCTACCGGGGCCGGTTGGCGACGACTACGGTCGCCGTCTGGGGTGTCGTCGACCACGCGCTCGGCCGGCTCGAGCTGCTGCTGGGCAAGGAGGAGGAGGGCCGGCGCTCGCTGCGGGCCGCGATCGACCTCTATGTGGCGATGGGGGCGCCGCTGTGGAAGGCGCGCGCCGAAGCCGACCTGGAGCAGGGCGGGGAAGTGGAATCGCCGCTGGAGGCCCGGATCGCCACCCTCGGCCTGACCGACCGCCAGGCGGACGTGGCCCACCTGATCGCCCAGGGGCTGCCCAACCGGGAGGTCGCCGAGCGACTCCACGTCTCGCCCAGCACCGTGAAGCGCCACCTGGAGAACGTCTACGAGCGCACCGGCGTGAGCTCGCGCAACGCGCTAACCGTGCTGCTGCTCAAGGACCCTTAGGGAATCTGCCGCTGGCGCTCGCAGCCGGCGCTTCGCTGCTGGCCTCGACCCGGCAAAGGATCGCGGCCGCGGCGCCCGAACTAGCCAGGATGACCCGCGAGCGGTGGCGGCAGCGTGCGCAGCGCGCCAACGAAGCCTTCGGGCTGGTGCTGCTGCTCGTCCTCGCGACCTACGTGCTCGGCTCGATCCTCGCCAACGACGGCTGGTCGGCCGTGCTGCTGGTTGCCGTGACCGGCGCGACCGCGGTCGTCGCCCTGACCAGCGCACAGGCCCGGCCCGTCTGGGCACGGCGAGCCCTGACGCTCGCCCTGCTCGCGACCCTGCTGGCCGCGATCGCAGCGATCTCCGGCGGCCGCCACTGGCTCAGCGCCGCCAACTTCATCGAGATCGGCCTGCTCGCCGTCGCGATGGGGGCCGTGCTGCGGCGCGTGGTCAGCGCGAAAGAGGTCTCCTCGCGCACGATCGCCGGCGCGATCAGCGTCTACGCCGCCTTCGGCCTGCTCTTCACCTGGGCCTACGGCCTGATCGACCGGCTTGAAGGCGGCGGCTTCTTCGGCGAAGCCTCCGTGCGCGGCAGCGACTTCCTCTTCTTCAGCTTCACGACGCTGACCACGACCGGCTATGGCGACCTCGTGCCCTCGGGACAGTTCGGGCGCATGCTCGCCGGACTGGAGATGATGATCGGCCAGGTCTTCCTCGTCACCCTGGTCGCCGGCCTGGTCAGCCTCTGGCGCCCGGGCCAGGGGCTGTTGCGCAGGCACAGCGAGCCGTCATCGCGGTCGGACATCGGGTAGGCGGGCGCGCGAGGCGTCTATCTTCCGATGGCGATGCCGGCGACCGGACCCAACCCATCGACCGACCTCGGCCCGATCGGAAGACTCGGCCGCTTCGCCGCGTCGCAGCCGCGCTGGGTCTTCGTCGCCTGGGTGGCGATCGCGATCGGGCTGGGGGCGCTGGCCCCCCGGGTCGAGACGGCGCTCTCGGGCGCCGGCTGGCAGGCCAACGGCTCCGAGTCGGTGCTGGCGCGCGAACAGGTCGACAGCGACTTCGCCGGCGGCGGCGCCTACGCGCTGCAGGCCGTCGTCCACTCGCCCGGGCTGACCGCGACCGACCCCGCCTTCCGCACCAGCGTGGCGCGCGCCGAACGCCTGCTCGCGGCCGATCCGGCGGTCAGCCGCGTGATCCCGCCCCGGCCCGGCCTCTCGATCTCCGCCGACGGCCACAGCGCCGTGATCCGCGCCGGCGCCGCCGAGGACCCAGACGGGATGGTCGCTGCCGCGACCGACCTCAAGGGCCCGCTCGCGGCCAGCGCGGCGGCGGGTGTCGAGACCGACCTGACCGGCGCCGCCGGCATGTGGTCGGACTTCAACGAAGCCAATAAAGAGGCGATGCTGCGCTCGGAGCTGATCTCCTGGCCGGTGACGCTGGCGATCCTGCTGCTCGCCTTCGGCTCGCTTGTCGCCGCCGGCCTGCCGCTGATGCTGACCATCCTCGGCCTCGTCGCCTCGGCCGGCGTCCTCTTCCTCGCCACGCTGATCGCGCCGGTCTCGATCTGGGCGATGAACTTCGCCCTGATGTTCGCCCTGGCGCTCGGCATCGACTACGCGCTGTTCATCGTCATGCGCTTCCGCAGCGCCCTCTTCGGCCAGGGCCTCGAGCCGGTCGAGGCGGTCGCGGTGACGATGGAGACCGCCGGCAAGGCGGTCCTCTTCTCGGCCCTGACCGTCATGCTCTCGCTCTCGGCGGTGATGCTCGTGCCCAGCCCGGCCTTCCGCTCGGTCGCGCTGGGGATCATGATCGCCGTCCTCTTCGTGCTCGCGGCGACGCTGACGCTGCTGCCCGCCGTGCTCGCCAAGCTCGGCCCCCGGGTCGACAGGCTCGGCCTGCCCTGGGTCCATCGCGGCGAGCACCGCTCGGCGCGCTTCGCCCGCTGGGGCGAGCGGCTCTGGCGCCGGCCCTACCTCTACGGCGGCGGCGCGCTGCTGGCGCTGGTGCTGCTGACGCTGCCGGTGCTCGGCCTGAAGACCGGCATGCCCTCGATCAAGGTCGTCCCTCCCGAGGACGGCTCGCGGGTCGGCTACGAAGCGGTCGTCGACGGCTTCGGCCCCGGCGCGCCCGGGGCGCTGCAGATCGTCTCCCCCGCCGCCGAGACGGATCGCGTCGCCGCCGTGCTCGCCGCCGACCGCGGCGTCGCCGCCGTCGTCCCGGCGGGCGGCAACCCCGGGGCCGGCGTGACGCTGAGCGAGGCGATCCCGGCGACGGGGCCGTCGACGAGCGCCACCGGCGCGACGATCGACCGCCTGCGCGCCACGCTCCCGGCCGGGGCGCTGGTCGGCGGCGCCGCGGCGGAAAACCACGACCTTGAGGCGGCGCTGGCGGCAAAGACGCCGCTGGCGATCGGCGTCGTCCTCGCGCTCGGCTTCCTGCTGCTGCTGTTCGCCTTCCAGGCGCCGCTGATCGCGGCGATCGGCGTGCTCACCAACCTGCTCGCCACCGGCGCCGCCTTCGGCGTCGCCACGCTGATCTTCCAGCACGGCCACCTCTCCGGCCTGCTCGGCTTCGAATCGCAGGGCTTCCTCGACGCCTGGGGGCCGATCTTCTTCTTCGCGATGGTCTTTGCGATCGCGATGGACTACACGGTCTTCCTGCTCTCCTCGGCGCGCGAGCACTGGGAGCGCAGCGGCGACGCCCGCGAGGCGATGGTCGGCGGGCTCGCCCACTCCGGCCGGGTGATCCTCGCCGCCGGCGCGGTGATGGTCGCCGTCTTCTTCACCTTCGCCCTCTCCGGCCCCCTGCCGCCGAAGGAGATGGGCGTGATCCTCGGCGTCGCCGTGCTGCTCGACGCCTTCCTCGTGCGGCTGACCCTGCTGCCGGTCTTCCTGCGGCTGGCCGGGCCGGCAGCCTGGCACCTGCCGCGCCCGCTCGCGCGCCTACTGCCGGATGTGCGCTTCGACCACGGCTAGGGCGCTACTCGGAGAGCTCGACCTTCTCGATCTTCTGCTCGGCGACCGGGCGGTCGCTGCCGTCGGTCTCGGTCTTCTCGATCGCATCGACCGTGTCCATGCCGGCGGTGACCGTGCCGAAGACGGTGTGCTTGCCGTCGAGCCAGGGCGCCGCCCCGGTGGTGACGATGAAGAACTGCGAGCCGTTGGTGTTCGGCCCCGCGTTGGCCATAGCCAGCGCGCCGCGGACGATCTTGTGCTCGTTGATCTCGTCCTCGAAGGTGTAGCCGGGGCCGCCGCGGCCGCTGCCCTCCGGGCAGCCGCCCTGGATCATGAAGTCGGGGATGATCCGGTGGAAGATCAGCCCGTCGTAGAAGCCATCGGCGGCGAGCTTGCGGAAGTTCTCTACCGTCTTCGGGGCGTCGGAGTCGTGCAGTTCGAGCACGATCTCCCCGGCATTGGTCTGCAGCGTTGCCTGTGACATGGCCGCTCACCCTAGATCATCGCGGGCCGCTGACGCGGACGGTGACCGGGCGCGAGACACCCGGCGCGTAGGGCCAGCGCTCCTCGGCCAGGGCCACCGCGCGCAGGCGGATCCGGGCGCTGCCGGTGACGTAGCGGAAGCGGTAGCCGGCGCGGAAGCGGCCGCTGTGATCGCTGCGGGTGACGAGCACCGGGCGCCAGACGCGCGCCTCGCGCTCGTAGTACTGGATCGCGACCAGCTTGCCGCGGCGCGGCAGCGGCGCGCCGCGGTCGCGAACCCGCCCCCGCAGATGCAGGCGGCCGCCGGTGCGCAGCTTCCGCGGCGAGGCGCTGAGCGTGAGCGCGCCGCGCACGCGCAGCGCCAGCGCCGGGCGGCGGGCTCTGGCCAAGCCGGGGCCGCCGCGGTAGACGACGCTGACGCGGCGCGAGGGACCGGGCCGCAGGCCCAGCCTGAATCCGCCGCGGCGACCGGTCTTGACGACCTCGACCCGGCGCCTCTTCAGCGCCCCGCGCGAGAACCGCGAGACGACCCGCAGCCTGCGCCCGGCCAGGCCCGCGCCCTCGGCGCTGAGCAGGCGGCCGGAGAGCGCCGCACCGGCGCCGAAGGGGACGGTCACCCGCTGACCGCGGCGCTTGCGCCAGCGCAGCTTGGCGAAGAGACGGGTCTTCGCGCGCCCCTTCGGAGCGCTCCGCTGCCGCGTCTCGCCGGCGCCGTCGGTCGCCGGGCGACCGGGCGCGACCGGCGGCGGCACCTTGCGCAGCGCCATCTCCGTGCCGTCGACCCGACGCGTGCTGGTGGTCGCGTTGCCGGCGCCGTCGGTCGCCCGCGCACGAAAGACGTAGGTGCCGGGTCCGAGATCCGACGGCATCGCGCCGACCAGCCGCCCCTCGCTCGCCTTCTCGCCGGCGCGCAGCTGGGTCGGCAGCTCGAGCCAGCGCTCGCCGTTCACGCGCCGGTACTCGATCTGGCCGTCGGCCGGGCCGGAGTGGGCATCGCTGACTTCGGCCCCGACCGTGCGTGGAAGCTCCGGCGTCGTCTTCTCGGCAACCGGCTCGAAGGCGACGCCCGGCGGCACGTCGTCGAGCCGCATCGTCCGCTCGACCGCCGAGCCGGAGTTGGAGTTGCCGGCTTCGTCGCGCAGCCAGAGGCGGAACTTGTAGATGCCGGGTCGCGGAACCGTGCGGTCGGCGATCGCCGAGACGTCGCGGCCGCCCGCCAGCTTGACGCCGGTGTCGTAACCCGCCGGCCCGGTGATCCGCCAGTAGGCGCCCCAGATCGGGCTGGCCGGGCCCTGGTCGGGGTTGCTCCAGGAGAAGTCGAAGTTGTCGATCCGCCGCCAGCCCTCGCCGCCGGCAAGAGTGAGGTTGCGCGGGTGCGCGGGCGGATTGTTGTCGATTCGGACCACCTCGTCACCGGTGCAGGCGACGTTGCCGGCGAAGTCGGCCGAGCAGTGGCGGAGGCGGTGGTTGCCGTCGCTGAAGCGGGTCGTGTCGATCGTCGCCCCGTCGGCGCCGTGCCGCTCGCAGGGCTTCATCCGCGCGCCCCACCAGGAGCCGCCGACCATCGCCATCGAGCACGGGTACTCGTGCAGGTCGATGCGGCTCCCGTCGAGCGTCGTCTCGCCGGAGCGGACGCCGCTGCCCTCGTCGATTCCCGAGAATCCAATCGACTGCGAGCCGCGGCGCCAGCCCCCCTCGGTCAGCGGGCCCCAGAGCCAGGCGCCAGGGCCGATGTCGTCGCGAATCGTGATCGCCAGCTCGCGGACCGAGGACCAGGACCCGGGATCGAGCGAGCACCACTTGCTCTCCCCGCGCGCGCACAGGAGCCGGTCCTCCAGCGCCGGTTGCGGCGTGTTCAGGTCGGCGACGAAGCGACGCTGGGTCGTGTCGGTGCTCGCCGCCCGCAGAAAGGGAGCGAAGCCGCCGCTCCAGGTCCCGGCGCCGATCCGCTGCTCCATGCCGTCGTGGAGGGCGTGCCACCAGATGCCGCTGACACGGGCGATCCCGGTTCCGGGCGGCGCCTCCCAGCGCCAGCGGGCGAAGCGGGTGCCGGAGACCGTCCCGCCGCCCCTGGTGAAGCTCTTCATGTGCGCGCCGTCGCCGGGCCCGCACCAGGCGTCCTGGCGGAACTTGGCGCCGCCGGTGCTGTCGGCCCAGCTCGCATCGGCGTCGACGCCCCAGCCGCACTGCGCCACCGTGTACTCGGCTGCGCTCGCCTCGCGCGCCGCCAGCAGCAGCAGGGCCAGCGCCAGCGCCACCCCCATCGCCACGATTCGTGCCAACCCAGCCCGCCGTGCTCCCGACATCGCTCCTCCTCCGATCGACTTGCAGATGGAGGTCCAAGGGCACAGCGCCGCGTTCTCTCCCCCCTGTGGACGGATGTCGACCGCGCTTTGCGAGAATGAATCGCGATGCCGCTGCCGAGCCAAGAGCAGATCACCGAGAAGCTGCGAGCCGTGATCGACCCCGAGCTGCGCCGCTCGATCGTCGAGCTCGGCATGGTCCGCTCGATCGAGGTCAAGGACGACGGCAGGGTCGAGGTCGTCGTCTCGCTGACCACGGCCGGCTGCCCGATCCGCTCACACTTCGAACAGGCGGTCGCCCAGCAGGTCTCCGAGCTAGACGGCGTCACCGCGGTCGCGGTCGGCTTCGACGTCCTCTCCGACGAAGAGAAAGGCAACCTGCAGCAGACCCTCGGCCGCAGCAAGCTGCCCGAGGGCGCGCTGGCCCAGGTCAAGAACGTGATCTGCGTCGCCTCCGGCAAGGGCGGCGTCGGCAAGTCGACGATGACCGCCAACCTGGCCGCCGCGCTGACCGCCGAAGGCCACGCCGCCGGCGCGCTCGACTGCGACGTCTACGGCTACTCGATCCCGCGCATGCTCGGCGTCAACCGCAAACCGGAGGTCAACGCCGAGCGCAAGATCCTGCCGCTCGACGGCGCCGGCGGGGTCAAGGTGATGTCGATCGGCTTCTTCGTCGAGGAGAACTCGGCCGTCGTCTGGCGCGGCCCGATGCTGCACAAGGCGATCCAGCAGTTCCTCGAGGACGTCGCCTGGGGCGAGCTCGAGTACCTGCTGCTCGACCTGCCGCCCGGCACCGGCGACGTCTCGATGACCCTCTCGCAGCTGCTGCCGCAGGCCAAGTTCGTCATCGTCACGACGCCGCAGCCGGCCGCGCAGACGGTCGCCAAGCGAGCCGCCGACATGTCCCTCAAGTTCGACCTCGAGCTGCTCGGCGCGATCGAGAACATGTCCGGCTTCACCACGCCCGACGGCGAGCGCTTCACGATCTTCGGCGAGGGCGGCGGCCAGCTGCTCGCCGACGAGCTCGACATCCCGCTGCTCGGCAAGGTGCCGCTCTCGGAGCCGCTGCGCGAGCACGCCGACAACGGCACGCCGCTGGTCACCTCCCAGCCCGACGCGCCCGCCTCACAGGCGATCCGCCAGGCCGCCCGCGGCATCGTCGCGGCCACGCCGCAGGAGCTGCCGGTGCTGCAGGCCACCCCGGCCCCGGCCGAAGCTCCCGAAATCGGCGGCACCCCCCTGCCCGTGGTTCAGGGCGGGGCGAGCGCCTAGCGGTAGAGCGCGCTCAGCTCCCGCATCTGGCCTCGATCGGGACGCGCCGCGTGAGGCTCTCGCCTTCCTGGCTCGTCAGGCGCACGTTCGCGACCGCCGGCGTCCGGCAGATGTCGCGGCTGAGCACGAGGTAGCCGCTCTTGCCGCCGTCGAGGCTGAGCTCGAACGCATCGAGCGGGATGTCGGGAACGTCGTCGACGGTCGCCTGGATCCGCTGGCCGACGACCTCGATCCGGCCGCGCAGGATCACCTCGGCGCCGCCCCCGCTGAGCACGTACGCCGGCTTGGGCAGGCCGCCCGACCCGCTGACCGCGTAGACGGGCCCGGTCAGGGGGACGTCGTAGGCGGGGCTCAGCGCGCGCGCCTCCCCCATCCGCTGGCGGCCGGCGCAGCGTTTGTCCTCCAGCTCGCTCTCGCTGCAGAGGTTGCCGAGCGCGGTCTGGTCGGCAAGGATCGCGGCCGGCAGGGTGATCTCCGCCGAGCGGATGTTGGCGTCGCCGCGGCGCGCCGCGACCTTGACGTCGAGCTGCGGCTTGTCGGTGCGAGCGCTACCGCCCACCGCCTCGATCGCGACCCGCGGCGCGAACGGCTCCGTCGCCGTCTGCTCATCCGAGGAGTCGCCACAGCCGGCGACGAGGAGAGCGACGACGCCGGCGAGCGCCGCCGCGCGGATGCGGGAACCGGTTAGGCCGATGCCTTGCTCTTGTAGTACTCGGCGTTGATCTCCGCGTATTTCGCCCACTCAGCGGGGAGCTGGTCCTCGGCGAAACAGGCGTCGACCGGGCAGGCCTCGACGCAGGCATCGCAGTCGATGCACTCGTCGGGGTCGATATAGAGCATCTCGACCGAGTCGTAGTCGGGCTCGTCCGGGGTCGGGTGGATGCAGTCCACCGGGCAGACCTCGACGCACGAGTTGTCCTTGGTCCCTATGCACGGCTCGGCGATGACGTAGGTCATTCGAAGCTTTCTCCTGGGTCGTCGTTGCGGTGCCCGGTGGGAACTGGACCCCCTGCCAGGCGCGAGCGGACATTTTAGGGATTACGCGGGCGCGTGCAACGAGGCGGGGTCTCTAGGGTTTGGCGAATGCTGCTGCTGACGGGGGCGACTGGAAGCATCGGATCGCGGCTGCTACCGATGCTGCTCGAGCGTGGCGAGGACGTGCGCTGCCTGGTCCGCGAGCCGCGCCGCCTCGGCCCCCACCGGGTCGACGTGCAGATCGCGCTCGGCGACCTCGGCGAGATGTCGGACCCCTACCTGGTGCGCCAGGCGCTGCGCGGGGTCGACACGGTGATCCACCTCGCGGCGACGATCCGCGACCAGCCGCCGCACCGGATCGAGGAGCTGAACGGGCTGGCCACGGTGCGGCTGCTGCGCGCCGCCGAGCGCAGCGGGGTCGAGCGCTTCGCCTTCTTCAGCGCGCTCGACGCCGCCGCGGCGCAGCGCACCCGCTTCTTCCGCGCCAAGTGGCTGGCCGAGCGCGCGATCGCCTCCTCGCCGCTGCGCACGACCGTCTTCGCCCCCTCGATCGTCTACGACCGCAGCGACCCCTGGGTGACGCTGTTGCGCCGCTTCTCCTTCCTCCCGGTGCTGCCGGTCTCCGGGCACGGGCAGGCCCGCTTCCAGCCGATCTGGGCCGCCGACGCGGCCCGCTGCGTGATCGCCGCCCTTGGCCGCGACGGCGCCGGCGCACGCGAGCGCTACGAGCTGGCCGGGCCGCAGACGCTCAGCTACGACGAGATGTCCGATCTGGTCAGCCGTGTCGCCGGCAGGCCGCGCCCGTTGGTCCACCTGCCCCTGCCGCTGGTCCGCGGCGGCCTGATCGCCCTCCGCAACGTCTTCGGCGAGGCCGTGTTTGCAACCTGGGAGGAGGCTGAGCTGATGGAGGTATCGATGACGACCGAACGCGGCGCCGCGGATGCAGAGGAGCTCGGCGTGACCCCGAGAAGGATGGACGATGTTCTCAAGGAGGATTAACCGCGTCCTGGCCCTGGCGATCGCTGTCTTTGCGCTCGCCGCGACCCAGGCAACGGCCCGCACCCTCGTCCCACCCGCCCCGAGCGTCTTCTTCGGCGTCAGCGACCGCGGCAACGTCGCCGACTTCGACGAATTCGCGACGCTGCTCAACAAGCACCCGGCGGTGCTGGAGACCTTCCACCCCTGGGGCAACAGCCTCAACAAGGCCTACGAACGCTGGCGCGAAACGCAGACGCGCCCGGTCCTGCACATCTCGACCGCCGACGACCAGACGCTGACCGAGATCATCACCCCGCAGCAGATCGCGCTCGGCGAGGGCGACGACTACCTGCTGCAGGTCAACAACTTCTTCGCCAGGCGCGGCGTGCTCGGCTACATCCGCCCGCTGGGCGAGCCCAACCGCTGCCTCAACCTCTGGTCGGCGGTCAACTGCGACGGCAGCCAGAAAGGCGGCGAACACACGACCGGCTGGTACAAGCAGGCCTTCCGCCGGATCTCGACGATCGTCCGCGGCAACGCCACGCTCGAGCAGGTCAACGCGACCCTGGCCGGGATCGGCCTGCCGCCGGTCCAGCGCAGCAAAGGGCCGCCGCCGAAAACGCTGCCCGAAGCGCCGGTGGCGATCATCTGGAGCCCGCTGCCCGGCGGCTCGCCGCGGGTCAAGGGCAACTTCCCCGGCAACTACTGGCCGGGCGGCCGCTGGGTCGACTGGGTCGGCACCGACTTCTACTCGCAGTTCCCGGTCTGGAAAGACCTCAACCGCTTCTTCCGCGGCAAGTTCTGGCGCCGCAAGCCGGTCGCGATCGCCGAGTGGGCCGTCTACGGCAAAGACGAACCGCGCTTCGTCAAGCAACTCGTCGCCTGGACCGCAAAGCGCAAGCGGGTGCGGATGTTCATCTACTACACCGGCTTCGGCCCGGGCGAGAACCCCTACGACCTGCGCCTCTATCCGCGCACGACCAACACCCTGCGCCTCAAGGCAAGGCGCCCCAACTTCCTCCAGTACACCGAATACAACGTCGGCGAACTCCCACCGCTGCCGCCGCGAGACGGTTGACACCCAGCGCCGCAGCTGTAACGCTGCGCCCTGCGATCTAGAGACACACGACAGTTCCTGGATCGCCCCCGTGCCGGTGGGACGGGCGGGGGACACCGAAACGGGCCCGCGGGAAGGGCCCAAAAGGGAGGATCGTCAGATGCCCAGCATGCCACGCAGGCGAGGCGCATCCGGAGCGCTCTTGGCTTCGGCCCTTGCCTTCGCCTTCGCCCTACCGGCGCTTGCCCCGGCCAGCCCGCTGGGCGAAGCGACCTTCTACGACGAAGGCATCCGCCCCGAGGCGGACATCCTTTACACGACCGCGGGGCCGGACGGCAACGTCTGGTTCGTCGACGGCACCTCCCTGTCCTCCGCCGTGTCGGGCCTCGGCAAGATCACCCCGGCGGGCGCGATCACCGAGTACCTCTGCGGGGAAGGGCTCAGCGGATGCAACGAAAATGGCGGGTTCACCGGGATAACCGCCGCGACCGAAGGCACGGACCTCTGGTTCACCGACCGCAGCTCGCCTTCGTCGATCGGGCGGATCGACTCGGCCAGCCCCGAAAGCGTCGAAGAGTTCTCGATCGAAGCCGAAGGCGGCAACGCCGGCAGCAGCCCGCTGGGCATCGTCGCCGACTCCGCAGGCAGGCTCTGGTTCACCGACGATGCCGGCGCCAGCAGCAAAAGCCCCAACCCGGCGATCGGCGTCTTCGATCCGAGCGCGCCCGAAGGGGAACGCGTCGAAGAGTTCTCGGCGGGCATCGGCACCGGCAGCCACCCGCGAGGCATCGTCGTCGGCTCCGACGGCGCCCTCTGGTTCACCGACATCGGGACGTGGCCGGCGTCGATCGGCCGGATCGACCCGAACACCCACGTGATCGAGAAGTTCCCGTTCGCCTACGGGGGCACGCCGGGGGGAACCCCCTTCTCCGACACCAAGTCCTCGATCGTCTCCGGTCCCGACGGCGACATCTGGTTCACGGAGCCCGAAGCGTCAAACCCGCGGATCTGCAAGATCGAAGTCGCCGAACCCCACGAAATCGAATGCCTCTCCGACGGCCTCGTGACGCCCAAAAACGAACGGGGCAGTAAGCCCATCGGGCTGACCGCAGGCGCAGGCAAGCTCTGGTTCACCGACAACAGCTCCCACGACGAGGAACAGGCCTTCGGCTTCGGAAGCTCTGGTTCACACTGGACGGAAGGACACACATTTGAACTCTGCAACGAAGACGAATCCAGCTGCGCAACCGGCACCTACAAGAAAAACCCCGGCGAAAACAGCGCCCAGGTGCTGAATGCGCTGGAATCCATATACGGCACCGGCAACGTCGTCATTCGGTCGAGCAACGAAATCAAGGTCACGGTCAGGTTCGTCAGTGAACTCGCCAGGACCGACCTAGGCCAGACGAGCTGCCGGAGGCCGTCCGGTGGGAGCCCCGGCTGCTTCAGCTTGACGGTGATCGACGGCGGGCCCGACGCGATCGGCAGCGTCAACGAATACGACGAAATCAGCCGCTACCCGATCGACGGCCTCGATGGCGTCAACTCGATCTCCTACGCCGGCGGCAGCGTGTGGTTCCCGGCGACCTCGGACGGGGCGAAGTCGATTGGCAGGCTCGGCATAGAAGCCACCGAACAACCCCTCACGGCCAAGATCAGCAAAGGCGAAGGCACGATCGCCTCCAGCCCCGCCGGCCTGGTATGCGCCGGCCCCGAAGGAGAAAGCTGCGAAGCCGGCTTCGAGGAAAACGCCGAGGTCACGCTGACCGCCTCCGCGGCGGACGGCTACCGCTTCTTCAGCTGGAACTGCGCCAACGGCTCCGGTACCGCCGTAGGCCACCGCTGCACGGTGACGATGGATGAAGCCAAGGAAGTCCGGGCGCTGTTCATCAAGACCTGGGACGTGACCGTCGCCAAGGCCGCGGGCTCGGAGCCCGGCGTTATCAAGACCCTGCCCACCGGCGTCGCCTGCCCGTTCGCCTGCGCGAGCGCCAGCTTCTCCTTCGTCGACGGGGAATACGCCAGGCTGGTTGGCTATGAGCCCAGCAAACGGCTGCACTTCGGCGGCTTCGTCGGCGGCACGGGCCCGGCCGAAGCCTGCGACGGCGAGACCGCGCCGTGCCTGTTCAAGGTCGAGGGCGGCGACTCGACGATCGAAGCGCTGTTCGAAGAGAACGAACAGGCCACGCTCAGCATCGAGAAGGAAGGCGGCGGCATGGCCGGCATCAGCGGCGGCCTCTACTGCCCCAACACCTGCTCCGAAGCAGCGGCCGACTTCTACACCGAACCGGAACCCGAGGAAGTCACGCTCAGCTGGAAGCTCAAAGGAGTCACCAGCTCGATCGAGTGGACCTCCGGCGCGGGCACCTGCACCGGTAAATCCGAAGCAGCGGAAGGCAGCTGCGAAGTGACGATGGACGAAGCCCACGAGCTGGTGGCGAAGCTCGAGTAGCCCGGATAGACGAAGGGCCCGGTCTCCCGGGCCCTTCGTCGAAGCCACTCGCCTGTTGAGGCGAGCTTACGCCTGGGCAGGCGTGGCTACATCATGCCGCCCATGTCGGGCATGCCACCGCCGCCGGGCATGCCGCCGGCGCCGTTCTCCTCGGGCGGCTCGGCGATGATCGCCTCCGTCACGAGGATGTTCTTGGCGATCGAGGCGGCGTTCTGCAGCGCCGACCGGGTCACCATCGTCGGGTCGATCACGCCGGCCTTGATCAGGTCGCCGTACTCGCCGTTGGCCGCGTTGAGGCCTTCGCCGGCCTTCAGGTCACGGACCTTGTTGACGACGACCGAGCCCTCGAGGCCGGAGTTCTCGGCGATCTGTCGAACCGGCTCCTCCAGCGCCCGGTGCACGATCCGCGCCCCGGTCGCCTCGTCGGCATCGTCGAGCTTGTCCGGATCGAGGTCGCTCTGCGCGTTCAGCAGCGCGACGCCGCCGCCCGGCACGACACCCTCCTCGAGCGCCGCGCGGGTCGCCTGCAGGGCGTCCTCGACGCGGTGCTTTTTCTCCTTCATCTCGGTCTCGGTGGCGGCGCCGACCTTGACCACGGCAACGCCGCCGGCCAGCTTGGCGAGCCGCTCCTGGAGCTTCTCGCGATCGAAGTCGGAGTCGGTGTTCTCGATCTCCTGCTTGATCTGGTTGATCCGGCCTTTGATGTCCTCGGCGTCACCGGAGCCGTCGATGATCGTCGTCGTGTCCTTGGAGACGACGACGCGGCGCGCCTTGCCGAGCTGGGCCAGCTGGGTGTTCTCCAGTTTGAGGCCCATCTCCTCGGTGATCACCTCTCCGCCGGTGAGGATCCCGATGTCCTCGAGCATCCGCTTGCGGCGATCGCCGAAGCCCGGCGCTTTGACCGCGACGCCGGTGAAGGTGCCGCGGAGCTTGTTGACCACCAGGGTCGCGAGACATTCGCCCTCGACGTCCTCGGCGACGATCAGCAGCGGCTTGCCGCCCTGCATGACCTGCTCGAGCACCGGCAGGATCTCCCGCACGTTGCCGACTTTCTGGTTGGCGATCAGCACGTAGGGGTCCTCCAGCACCGCCTCCATGCGGTCCTGGTCGGTGACCATGTACGGGGAGATGTAGCCCTTGTCGAACTGCATCCCCTCGGTGAACTCCAGCTCCATGCCGAAGGTCTGGCCCTCCTCGACGTTGACGACGCCGTCTTTGCCGACCTTCTCGATCGCGTCGGCGATCACGTTGCCGATCTCGTCGTCGGCGGCGGAGATGGCGGCGACGCGGGCGATCTGCTCCTTGCCGGCGACCTCCTTGGACTGCTTGCCGCGCAGGTCGTCGACGACCTCGTCGACCGCCTTCTCGATCCCGCGGCGCAGGGCCAGCGGGTTGGCGCCGGCGGCGACGTTCTTGAGCCCCTGGCGGACGATGATCTGGGCCAGCAGCGTCGCCGTCGTGGTGCCGTCACCGGCGACGTCGTTGGTCGCCGTGGCGACCTCGCGCACGAGCTGGGCGCCCTGGTTCTCGAAGACGTCCTCGATCTCGACCTCGCGGGCGATCGTGACGCCGTCGTTGGTGATCGTCGGCGCGCCGAACTTTTTGTCGAGCACGACGTAGCGGCCTTTCGGGCCGAGGGTCACCTTGACCGCGTCGGCAACTGCGTCGACGCCGGCCTGCAGCGCCCCGCGTGCCTCCTCCTTGTACTTCAGCTCCTTGTGAGCCATCTGTGTTTCCTTCCTCCTTGGTGTCTCTAAGTCCGGGGCGCTAGCCGAGCTTCGCGAGGACGTCCGACTCGCGCATCACGAGCAGGTCGTCGCCGTCGACGGTGATCTCGGTGCCGCCGTATTTGGAGTAGAGGACCTCGTCGCCGTCGCTCACGTCGAGCGGGCGGCGGCTGCCGTCCTCCTGGATTGCGCCATCGCCGACGGCGATGACCTTGCCCTTCTGCGGCTTCTCTTTGGCCGTGTCGGGGAGGACGATGCCGCTAGCGGTCGTCTCCTCCTCCTCGATCGGCTTGACGATCAGCCGGTCCCCGAGGGGCTTCAGCTTCATCCGTGAACCTCCGTTGTGGGTGGTGGTGTACTGGTCAAAGTCGTGAAAATCGCGCCTCGGAGCCGGTTTCGCGGTCTCCGGGCGTTTGGCACTCTACACGTGTGAGTGCCAAGGGTTGTAAAGATAGCGCTACGGCTCAGCCGCAGGCGAGCAGCTCGCAACCGAGCAGGCCGGCGATCCCCTCGCCGCCGCGCGCCATCACCCAGTCGTGGTTCCACTCGAAGACCGGCCGCGCGACCGGCGCGAGCAGGTTCATCCAGGCCTTCGTCGTCGCCACGTTCCACTCGTAGAGCACCGCGGTCACGCCGTCGTCCTCGTAGAGCCGCCAGCGGCCGACGCCGCTGAGCTCGCCGACCGCGCGGCCCTCGATCAGGTGCGGGCGCTCGACTCGAGTCGTGGTCACCTCGAAACGCACCCGATAGGGCAGCAGGCTGCGCCAGGCCATGCGCGAGACCGCGCCGACGCGGTCGCCGTCGCCGGGGTGCACTTCGTCGGCAGCCTCGACCCCACGCCACCACTCGGGCCAGCGCTCCTGCGCGTAGATCGCCTCCCAGACCCGCTCACGCTCGCAGCCCAGCAACCAGGTGGTGAGGAAGGAGTAATCGGCCATCAGGCGCCTGGGCGCGCCGGGCCGGCGGGGCTAATTGTGATGCGGGGTCTCGCCATTGCCGAAGTGCGCCCCCGGCGGCTCGACGATCTGCGAGAAGCGGATCACGGTGACGATGTCGTCGGGGCCGACCGTGCGGCCGTAGATCTGTTCGAGGAACTTGACCTCGTCCTCGAGCCGGCGGAACTCGGGATTGTCGTGCTCGATGTCGCGCGGCGAGAGGTCGCCGATCTTCTTCACCTCGACGTCGTCGATCACGGCGGCGAAGATTTTCTCCCGCGGGCTGTGGCGGAAGCCGACCGTGATCCAGACCACCTGGCCGCGTTCGTACTTGCTCGTCTTGTCGCCGAGCCGGATCGTCGCCGTCTTGCGGCCGCGCTTGAGCTGGTCGACGAAGACGGTCGAGTAGAAGTTGAGAACGTAGATCCCGCCGCGCATGGGCAGCGAGCGTATCCGAACCTCAGCGGCGAAGAGGCGCAGCGAGATAACTGGACGTTTGCCCGATGCGGGGGGTGTAGCCGCAGCGAAAGCGGGTCGATGCAGGAGACGATGCGATTCGTCGCTGCCCAACCGATCCGTGCCCTGGTCGCCTGCCTCGGCTGCTCACTCTCCCTGTTGCTGATCGCGGCGGCGGGGCACGCATCGGCTGCCTCCTGCGGCGGCAAGCGCGCGACGATCGTCGGCACCGCCGGCAACGACACGATCGTCGGCAAGAAGGCCAGCGACGTGATCTACGGCGGCGGCGGCAACGACAAGATCCTCGGCGGGCCGAACGGCAACGACACGATCTGCGGCGGCCCCGGCGACGACCGGATCGTCGGCGGCAGCGGCAACGACGCCCTCTACGGCGGCGGCGGCGATGACGTGCTGCTCGGCGGTCGCGGCGGCGACGGGCTCTTCGGCGGTGGCGGCGACGACGCGCTGTTCGGCGCCAAGGGCCCAGATCGCGCGATCGGCGGCGCCGGCGACGACAAACTGCTCGGCGGCAAGGGCCCCGACAGCCTGCAAGGAGGCGGTGGCGACGACACGATCTACGCCGGCAAGGCCACCGACCGCCGGATCTCCGGCGGCGCCGGCGACGACCGCCTCTACGGCGGGCGCGGTAACGACCCGATCGACGGCGGGCCGGGCGACGACCTGGTCGACGGCGGGCTCGGCGACGACTTCCTCAACGGCGACGGCGGCAGCGACCGGATCTACGGCAGCCACGGCCGCGACGAGATCTCCGGCGGCGAGGGCGACGAAGACATCCTTCGCGGCGACATCGGCTTCGACAAGCTCGACGGCGGGCCCGGCGCCCGCGACATCGCCTCCTTCGCGACCGCCTCGGAGGCGGTCCAGGTCGACCTCGCCAGCGGCTCTGCCTACGGCGACGGCCGCGACCGGATCTCCAGCAGCACCGAGGACGTCGTCGGCTCCGCCTACAACGACACGTTGATGGGCGATGGCGGCGCCAACCGGCTCGACGGCGGCGCCGGCTATGACGAGCTCGACGGCCGGGCCGGCGCCGATCTCCTCTACGGCGGCCCCGACGGCGCCAAGTGCGACAACGCCGCCCAGAGCGAGGCCTGCGAGCGGCTCGGCGCACGGGTCCCCGGCCCGACCGTCGCCAGCGTGCGCAGCATCGACGGCAGCGGCGGGCTCAGCGTTCACGGCGACAGCGCCGACGACGCTGTGACGATCTCCTTCCAGGGCGGCAGCTTCATCGTCGCCAACGGCGGCAGCCCCTTCCCGGCCGAGAACGTGCAGGGCTGCACGCCGAGCAACGGCGGTGCGATCTGCCCGACGCCCGGCGTGCAGACGATCCTGATCGACGTCGACGGCGGCAACGACTCGGTCGCGGTCGACCGCAGCCTGCCGCGCCAGATCGAAGTGCGGATCGACGGCGGCCCCGGCGCCGACAAGCTCGGCGGCGGTCCCGGCAACGACGTGATCGAGGCCGGCGACGACAACGCCCCCGACCTGCTCGAAGGCAACGCCGGCGACGATGCCCTGATCGGCGCCCGCACCGACCTCCACGTCCCCTACAACAGCGGCAAGAGCACGCTGATCGGCGGGCCCGGGAACGACGTGCTGGTCGGCGGCGACCCTTGCGACGGCGACTACTTCGACGGCGGCCCGGGCAATGACAACGCCAACTTCTTCCGCTTCACCCCCGGCGTCTACGCCGAGATCGGCGGCCCGGTGCGGCGCGCCGGCAGCCCCTGCACCCCGGGCCACGTCGACAACTCGGTCGAGGCGCTGGAGGGAACCCCCGGCCCGGACGTGCTGGTCGGCAACAATCGCGGCAACGCGCTGATCGGCAAGGGCGGCAACGACGTCCTGCGCGCCCGCGGCGGCAACGGCAACCGCCTCGTCGGCGGCGGCGGCAAGGACCGCCTGGTCGGCCGCCACAAGCGCAACTCGCTGCGCCAGTAGACGTGCCTCAAGTTGAGTGCCCATATGGGCACTCAACTTGAGGCACGTCACTCACTCACTCGGGGGCGTAGCCCTCTTCGCCGATCAGGGGGACGAAGCGGCAGGGGCCGATCTCCTCGCGCAGCAGCTCCTCGCCGCGGCGGCGGAAGACGGTGAGCAGGTCGATGCCCTCGGCGGCGATCGGGGCGACGAGACGGCCGTCGTCGGCGAGCTGGCCGAGCAGCGCCCGCGGCGGCGCCGGTGCGGTCGCGTGCACGGCGATCGCCTCGAACGGGGCGCGCTCGGGCAGGCCGCGACTGCCGTCGCCGACGAGCAGCTCGACGTTGCCGATCCCGAGCTCGGCGAGCGTGTGCTGCGCCTGCGCCGCGAGCGACTCGTGGCGCTCGACCCCGATCACCGCGGCGGCGAGGCGGGCGAGCACGGCCGCCGAGTAGCCGGAGCCGCTGCCGACCTCGAGCACCCGCTCCCCACCGCGCAGCGCCAGCGCCTGGCAGATCGCGGCGACGATCCAGGGCTGGGAGATCGTCTGCCCGGCGCCGATCGGCAGCGCCGAGTCCGAGTAGGCGCGACGCTGCTGCGCCGCGGGCACGAAGCGCTCGCGCGGCACCGCCGCCATCGCCGCCAGCACCCGCTCGTCGCCGATCCCGCGCCGGCGCAGCTGCCGCTCGACCATCCGCGCGCGCCGGGTCTCGAAGTCGGTCACTAAAAAATGTAGTTGCGCAGCTTCCCCGGCGCGAGAACCGTCACCCGGCCGCGGCCCGGGCGGACGATGCCGGCGCGCTCGAGGTCGGCGAGGAAGCGGCTGACGCTCTCACGCGAGGTGCCGGCGAGCTGCGCCAGGTCGGACTGGTTCATGCGGATCGTGATCTCGCTGCCCTCGCCTGTGCGCGGCTCCTCTTCGGCGACGAGCTGCGAGAGCACGCCGGCGACGCGGCTGGGCACGGTCTGGAAGGACTGGCGCGAGATCCGCTCGTTGGCGGCGCGCAGACGGCGCACGAGGGCGGCGATCAGCTTCACCGTGATCTCCGGATGGCGGCCGAGCAACGACCGCACCTCGCCCGCCGGCAGCGCCAGCAGCTCGCCGTCGCCGAGCGCTTCGACGCTGGCCGAGCGCACCTCGCCGTCGAGCATCGCCAGCTCACCGAAGATGTCGCGGGGGCCGAGCGTCGCCAGCGTGATCGCCCGCCCGTCGGAATGCTCCCGGGTGACCCGGAAGCTGCCCGAGCGGACGATGTAGCAGGCGTCGGAGCGGTCGCCCTCGTGGAAGACCCGGGTCGCGCCGGGAAAGGAGCGCGGCACGGCGACCTGGGAGAAGCTCTCCAGCTCACGCTGCTCGAGGTCGGAGAAGAGCGGCACGCTGCGCAGCAGCTCGATCGGGCTCAGGCTCTCCTCGGCATCCCCCATTTGGCTGATTATCCCCCCCAAGGGGGGAGAAACAAGCCTGCCGAGCCCTACCCCGATCCGGTGGTCGGCCATGAGCAGGGCTGAGCGAGCACCGGTCCCGCTGAGCGTTGGGTGAGGAATTTCAACCGGCGGGCTCGGTGAGCGCTGCGACGTCGGCGCGATCGACCGGGCGGCCGCGGGCGAGCTTCATCCGGATCAGGTCGTCGAGGCCGGCGACCCTGATGCGCAGGTCGTCGAGCGCGATCGTCAGCGCCCGCTCGCGCAGCTGGTCGTACGGCGCGGCGCCCGGCGCGTCGTGCAGCACGTCGATAGCGCCGTGCGGGGTCGCCAGCTGCCAGATCGTCGCCCGCGACAGCATCGCCGCGTCGATCGCTGCTCCCTCGTGGCCGGGGTTGAGGACGCGGGCGCCGAGCGCGTTCAGGGCCGCGGCCAGCCGTGCAAGGTTCGCCGGGTCTGGCTCGGGAATCAGGTCGACGTCGTTGGTCATCCGCGTGTTGCCGTGCGTCTGCGCCGCCATCCCGCCGACGAGCACGAACTCGACCCGGTGCCGTGCCAGCTCGGCGAGGATGCGCTCGGCGTCGAGCGTCACGGGCTCGCGGTCAGCCGCCACGTGCTCGCCTGCCGGCGTCGGCTAACCGTCCTGCCAGCCTGTTCCACGAGCCCGCCAGCGCCAACCGTTCCGCCGGGGTCCGCTCCCTCATCGCCACCAGGTGGACGGGGTCATGGTGCGATTCGAAGGGCACAGAGCCCAGCTGCAACGTCTCCCCCATCGCCGCGAGCAGGCGCTCGACCGTCTCAACAGTGGGCGAGACCTCGCCCCGCTCGATGCGGCTGATTGCCGCCTGGTCGGTGCCCGCACGCAGGGCCAGGCTGCGCTGGCTGAGGCCGTGCCGTCGCCGGGTCTGTCTGATCAAATTCGATGCCTTAATAGGCATAATATGCCAAAAATAGCAGAGATCAGCTAGCCCGGGGGCGATTGGGACACTGACCTCTACGGGCATTTCCATCGCCGATTTCAGCTGTTAAACTAGCCAATTACTTCAGTGTGAATAGCCAAATACGCTTGCATGATTGGCCATCGGACCCTCAATGTCTTCCATTTTCCCGCGTCACAATCGAAAACTGATCGTCGAGGGTCTCGAAGACACGCGCGTGGTCTTCGTCACCGGCGCCAGACAGGTGGGCAAGACCACGCTGACCCGGGACATAGCAACCCACGAGCACCCGTTGGTGCAGGTCAGCTTCGACGACGACGACGTCCGGGCCGCCGCGCAGGATGACCCGGTGGGATTCGTGGCCTCGCTGCCCGGCCCCGCCCTGATCGACGAGGTGCAACGGGCCCCCGGCCTTCTGCTCGCAATCAAGAGCGTGGTCGATCGCAACCCCGAGCCGGGACAGTTCCTACTGACGGGATCGGCCAACCTGCTCGCCTCGCGACAGGTCAAGGACGCGCTCACCGGCCGCATCGACTCGGTGCCGCTATGGCCCCTCTCACAAAGTGAGATCCAGGGAGGAAGTCTCAACTTCGTCGATCGCCTCTTCGCCGCCGAACCCCCATGGATCGAAAACGCCCAAGTCGGTCGGAACGCGTTCGTCTCGGTGCTGGCGGAGGGTGGCTATCCCGAGGCGCGAATCCGCGAGGGACGGCGCCGACGGCGTTGGTTTCGCAATTACGTGGACACGACCCTCGACCGCGACCTGCGGGAGCTGAGCGATGCGATCAAGCTCGACGCAATGCCGAGACTGCTGCGGCTTCTCGCCAGCCAGACGGCGAACCTGCTCTCCTATCGGGCCGTGGCCCAGCGGCTGGGACTGCACCACGACACGGTCAAGGGGTATGTGGCGCTCCTGGAACAGGCTCGTCTGGTCGCGAAACTGCCCGCGTGGCGCCCCGGTCTGGGCGCCCGCGAGGTAGCCACCCCGAAGATCTATCTCGTCGATACGGGTCTTCTCACAGACCTGCTCGGCGCGGATGAACAGCGGATTCGAGGGGACGACCAGATCACCGGCAAGGCACTCGAGAACTTTGTCGCAACCGAGCTGCTCAAGCACTTGGAGTGGGCCGAGACTCCCGCCCGCCTGCACCACTACCAGCGCCAGAAGGCCGACATCGACTTGGTCCTCGAGGCCGCCGACAGCTCCCTCGCTGCGGTCGAGGTGAAGGCGGCCGCGACGGTGACTCAGGGAGACACCAAGCGAGTACGCGAGTTGCGCGACAGGACTGGCGATCGCTTTCGGGCCGGCGTCATCCTCTGTGCTCGCGCGGAAACGGTTCCGCTCGGCGATCGGCTCTGGGCGGTCCCGATCAGTGGCTTGTGGGCATAGCGGCAACCGTCAGCGCGCCGAGGCGATGAGCTTGCGGGGGCCGCGGGCGAAGCCGGCGCTGAGCAGGGCGTCCTCGTGGCCGGAGCCGATCACCGGCTCGCCGTCGAGCTTCTCGATCCCCAGCTTCGGCAGGCGGCCGGCCGAGACCGCGCCGGCAAGCGCCGCCATCGCCGCCGCGAGGTCGTCGTCGCCGAGCTCGACCAGGCGCAGGATGCTGCGGCCGCCGCGCTCGACGTAGACCAGCGGCTCGCCGTCGCGCAGCAGCACGTGGGCGCCGGGCGCCCGCGCCGGGCGGCGCCCGGAGGGCGGCTTCGGCCAGGGCATCGCGGCGCCGTAGGGGTTGGCCGGATCGGTTGCGGCCAGAACCTGGAAGGAGCCGTCCGGTTCGGGCAGCGAGCGCAACCGCTCGACCGCGCCGGGCAGCGCGAACTGGGCGCCGCCGAGCCCCTCGACGAAGTAGCCGCGGCGGGCGGTGCCGAGCAGCTCGAGGTTGCCGAGCTCGGCGTAGAGGGTCGAGAAGCCGCCCGGCACGCCCTCGGCGAGCACGGTCTCGCGGGTGACGATGCCGTAGCGCTCGAGCATCAGCTCGGCCTGGGCGCGCAGCTTCGCCCCCGGGCCGGGCGCCTCGGCGAAGAGCGGCGCGGTCAGCGACCAGCGCCCCTGCACGGCGGCGCCGGCACCCGAGCGGCGGCGGGCGAAGCGGCGGCCCTGGCGATCGCCGCTCGGAGCCGAGCGCAGCCGCGGCGCCCGCAGTGGCGCGAAGGCGTCGTTGGTCACCTCGCCCGACCAGGTGAGGTCCCAGAGCGCGTTGTGCAGCTCCTCGACCGGGAAGTCGAGATCCGCGAGCAGGTCGAGCCAGAACGACGGTCCGGCGGCGAGGCGCTCGCGGATCGCCTCCTGCGGGGCGCCCTCGGCGCGCTCCAGCTTCGAGTTGGCCGGCGGCGGGCCGGCGAGGCGCACGTCTTCGCGGAAGTAGAGCGCGACGCGGCCGTCGCTGCGCCCGCGCGCGCCGGCCCCGACCCAGACCACTTCGCCGCTGGTGCAGAGCTCGTCGAGCCAGGCGGGCGAGTAGGCGCCGAGCCGCCGCGGCAGCACCTCGCTCTCCCAGACCTTCGGCGTCAGCGCGACCCCCTGCAGCGGCACCAGCGCGTCGCGCAGGCGATCCGGCCCGGCGCCGGCGGCGCGGTGGGCGTCGACGTTCTGCCAGCTCGGCAGGAAGCGGGCGAAGCGGTCGCGCCCGGCCGGCTCGACCTCGCGCCTCAGGTGGGCCAGGCTGGCCCGGCGCACGCGGCGCAGCACGTCGGCGTCGCACCACTCGCGCTCGCTGCCGCCGGGGCGCAGCTCGCCGCGCACCAGCGCCCCCTCGCGCTCGAGCTCGCGCAGCGCCGGGGTCGGGTCGACGCCGTAGCGCTCGGCCAGCTGCGCGGTCGGGAACGGGCCGTGGGTGCGCGCGTAGCGGCGCACCAGGGCGCGCATCGCGTCGGGATGGTCTTCGAGGAAGGTCTCGGGCAGGCCGGGCGGCGGCGGCACCCCGAGCGCGTCGCGGTAGAGCCCCGCGTCCTCGCCGGCGATGTAGCGCTCCTCGCCGGCGACGCGGACCACCGCCACGCGGCGCTCGTCGACCAGCTTCGCCAGCATCGAGTCCGCCGAGTAGCCCTCGGCGACCCGCTCGGCGCACTCCGCCGCGCTCAAGTCGCCGAGGTTGCGCAGCAGCTGCTGCAGCGCGTCGCGGTCGCCGGCGCGGCCGGGCTCGCCGCGGTGCTGCAGCTGCGCTTCGACCTCCTCCAGCGCCGCCGGGTCGATCAGCTCGCGCAGCTCCTCCTGGCCGAGCAGCTCGCGCAGCAGATCGCGGTCGAGCGCCAGCGCCGCCGCGCGCCGCTCGGCGTTCGGCGTGTCGCCCTCGTACATGTAGGTGGCGACGTAGTCGAAGAGCAGCGAGGAGGCGAAGGGCGAGGCGCTCGGCGTCTCGACCTCGACCAGGCCGAGCTTGCGCGAGTGCAGGTCGGTGAGGATCTGGCGCAGGGAGGGAAGGTCGAGCACGTCGCGCAGGCACTCGCGGTAGGTCTCGAGGATCACCGGGAAGCGGGGGAAGTCGCGTGCGACCTCGAGCAGGCTCTGCGACTTGAGCCGCTGCTGCCAGAGCGGCGTGCGCTTGCCCGGGTAGGCGCGCGGGATAAGGAGCGAGCGGGCGGCGTTCTCACGGAAGCGGGCGCCGAACAGGGCCGAGCCGGAGAGCTCGCGCACGACCAGGTCCTCGAGCTCGTCGGGATCGACCATGACCAGGTCGGCGGGCGGCGGCTCGTCGGCGTCGGGCAGGTGGATGACGATGCCGTCGTCGGACCAGATCGCGTCCGCCTCGAGCTCCAGCTCCTCGCGGATCTTCTGCCCCAGCGCCAGCCCCCAGGCGGAGTGGACGCGGCCGCCGAAGGGCGAGAGCACGCAGAGCCGCCAGTCGCCGATCTCGTCGCGGAAGCGCTCGATCACGATCGTCTCGTCGGAGGGGACGACGCGGGTCGCCGCCTGCTGCTCGCGCAGGTAGGCGACCAGGTTCTCGGCGGCGCGGCGGTCGAGGTCGTACTCGCCGGCCAGCTCGGCCGGCTCGCGCGAGACCGCCTCGCGGGCGAAGGCGCCGATCGCCCGCCCCAGCTCGGCCGGGCGGCCGATCCCGTCGCCCTTCCAGAACGGCACCGCGCCGGGCATCCCCGGGGCCGGGGTGACGATCACGCGGTCGCGGGTGATCTCCTCGATCCGCCAGGTCGTCGCGCCGAGCAGGAAGGTCTGGCCGGCGCGCGCCTCGTAGACCATCTCCTCGTCGAGCTCGCCGACCCGTTTGCCGTCGGGCAGGTGGACGCCGTAGAGGCCGCGGTCGGGGATCGTGCCGGCGTTGGTGACGACCAGCTGGCGGGCGCCTTTGCGGCCGTGGACAGTGCCCCTGGTGCGGTCCCAGACGATCCGCGGGCGCAGCTCGGCGAAGCGGTCCGACGGGTAGCGCCCGTCGAGCATGTCGAGCACGTTCTCGAGCTGTTCGCGCGAGAGCTCGCCAAAGGGCTCGCTGGCGGTGACCAGGCGCTCGACCTCGTCGACCTCCCACTCCTCGTCGGCGACGATCGAGACGAGGTGCTGGGCGAGCACGTCGAGTGGGTTCTGCGGGATCACCGTCTCCTCGATCGCGCCCTCGCGCATGCGCTTGGCGACGACCGCGCACTCGAGCAGGTCGGCGCGGAACTTGGGGAAGATGCGGCCGCGGCTGACCTCGCCCAGCGAGTGGCCGGCGCGGCCGACCCGCTGCAGGCCGCGGCTGACCGACTTCGGCGACTCGACCTGGATCACCAGATCGACGGCGCCCATGTCGATGCCGAGCTCCAGCGAGCTGGTCGCGACCAGGCAGGGGAGCTGGCCCGACTTGAGCATCTCCTCCACCACCAGACGCTCCTCGTGGGAGAGCGAGCCGTGGTGAGCGCGAGCGATCTCGGGCGGCTCCCCATCGACTCCCTCGGCAGCGAGCTCGTTCAAGCGCTTCGCCAAGCGCTCGGCGGCCCGGCGGGCGTTGACGAAGATGATCGTGGACTTGTGTTCCTTGACCAGCTTCAGCAGCTCGGGGTAGATCGCCGGCCAGATCGATCTCACGTGGGCGTTCGGCTCTCCGTCGTTGGGGACGCCCTCGCTGTTCGGGTAGTTCGGCGCGCCCGGCTCGGACATGTCCTCGACCGGCACGACGATCTCCAGGTCCAGCTCCTTGGCGACGCCGGCGTCGACGATCTCGCAATCCCTTTTAGGACCGACCAGGAACTTCGCTATCCGCTCCAGAGGCCGCTGCGTAGCGCTCAGCCCTATGCGCTGGAGCTTCTCCGCTTCGGTGAGGTGCTCGAGCCGCTCCAGCGTCAACGCCAGATGGGCGCCCCGCTTGGACTGGGCGACCGCGTGAATCTCGTCGACGATCACGGCCTCGACGCCGCTGAGGATCTCGCGCGCGCCTGAGGAGAGGATCAGGTAGAGCGACTCGGGCGTCGTGATCAGGATGTCGGGCGGCGTTTTGCGCATCGCCCGTCGCTCTTTCTGCGGCGTGTCGCCGGTCCGCAGCCCGACCGAGATATCGGCCCCGATCCCCCGCAACGGCGCCCGCAGATTCCGCTCGATGTCATAGGACAACGCCTTCAGCGGCGAGACGTAGACGATCTTCACGCCGTCCGCCCGCCGAGTGGTCGATTTGCCCCCGATATCGGGGGCAAAGTGTTCATCGGCCGTTTGGCGCGAGAGGCGATCGATCCCCCAGAGGAACGCCGCGAGCGTCTTGCCGGAGCCGGTCGGGGCGCAGATCAGCGTGTTCGAACCGCCTGAGATCGCCTCCCAGCCGCCCGTCTGCGCGGGCGTCGGCCCCTCGAAGGAGGACTCGAACCAGCGCCTGACCGGGGCGCTGAAGGGCGCCAGCGGATCGGGTTCTGCGCTTGCTTTAAGGCGGGTGCTCAACCCACCGATCTTACGCGCAGGTAAAGCGCCGACTGCCCGTCGGTCTCCGTCCCGCGGTCGGCCCGAACGATCGAGAACCCGGCCTGGCCGACCATGTCGTCGAAGAGCTCGGCCGAGTAACGGACGCAATGCAGGGCGCCCCTCCAGCGCAGCGGCCCGTAGCCCGCAGGGTTCACCTCGACGTCGGGCGCGCCATCCTCGACAAAGGCGGTCAGGAATACGCCGCCGCCGGGCCTGAGCAGGCGTCGAAACTCATGCAGATAGGTACGGATGTCATCGGCCTCCATGTGCGAGAAGACGCTGTAGAGGAAGACCGCGTCGAACCGGGCCGGTTCCCAGGGAAGACGAAAAGCGTCGTCGATCGGTTTGCCGCCGCGGTTGTAGCGCGCATTGGCGACGTCGAGACCGACGAATCGCGCCCGCGGGTGACTGGCTTCGATGTGCTTCCGGCACCAGTGCAGGCTCGAGCGGTCGATGTCGGCGCCGACGTAGTCGGGCAACTCGCCAAACTCCGCCAGGAAGCCGATCGGCAGGCGCCCAACCCCGCAACCCATGTCCAGCAGCGACGACGACGAGTCGACACCGAGGCCGTCGTGAAGTTTCCCCGCATCGCGCCGACCGCTGTCGACGAAAGCGGAGTGATCGCGGAAGTGGGCGCCGCCGAGACGAAGGCTGGGCGGCGGCAGTAGCAGGCCGCCGAAGTCGACCGCGCGAGATCGCTGGGCTCTGCGAGCGGCCTTACGAGGCAGGGCCAGAAGAGAAGAAGGCAGGTATCGAATCGCTTGGCGCCCGATGCGGGGGCCACTGTATTCGAAGCGGGGTCGCCGTCGCTACAGTGCGCCGCCGGATGCGGCTGGCCTGGATCGGAACCTACGAGAGCGACTATCCGCGTACGCGGGTGCTGATTGCCGGGCTGCGCGAGCGTGGCGTCGACGTGGTCGAGTGCCACCGGCCGGTCTGGGAGCTGACGCGACACAAGGCAGGTGCGTTCCTCTCGCCGGCACGGCTGCCGGCTACCGCGGCTCGCTACGCGCGAGCCTGGGCCGCGATCGCCGCCGCGCAGCGTCACATCGGGCCGATCGACGCCGTCGTCGCCGGCTACCCGGCACAGCTCGACGTGCCTTTCGCCGCCGCGATCGCGCGTGCCCGCCGGGTGCCCTTGATCGTCGATGCGATGATCTCGCTCTCCGACACGCTGGGCGGCGATCGCGCCCGTATCGGCAGCTTCGCCGGCGCCTCGCTCGAACGCCTCGACCGCTACGCGGTGCGCAAGGCCGACCTGCTGGTCACCGACACCGCCTCCCACGCCGAGTACTTCACCGCCCGCCTCGGCGCCACCGAGGAACGGCTCGGCGTCGTCCCGGTCGGCGCTGAACCGGATCTCTTCCCACACCAGCCGCAGCCCGCCGGGGAGCCCTACGCCCTCTTCTACGGCAAGCTCTCGCCGCTGCACGGGCTGGAGACCGTGCTCGGGGCGGCGCGTGAGGCGGGCACGCCGCCCATGCGCCTGATCGGCGACGGCCAGCTGCGACCCTGGCTCGATTCCGAGCTCGCCCGCGAACACCCGCCCCAGCTCGAGCATGTGAGCTGGGTCCCATACGAGCAGCTCGGCGCCGAGCTCGGCGCGGCATCCATATGCCTCGGCATCTTCGGCACCAGCGAGAAGGCGAAGCGGGTCGTGCCGAACAAGGTCTACCAGGCGATGTCGGTCGGTCGGCCGATCGTCACCGCCGATACGCCGGGGGCGCGCGAGCTGCTCGCGGACGGCCGTGACGCGCTCCTCGTCCCCGCCGGCGACTCGACAGCCCTCGCGGCGGCGCTCACCCGGCTTGTGGCCGACCCGGAGCTGCGCGCCCGGCTGGGCGAGAACGCGCACCGGCGCTTTCAGGAGCTGGGCCGGCCGGCGGCTGCGGCGGACCGCCTGCTCGAAGCGCTAACGCGGGTCGGCGTTCGCGATTGAACCGGCCGCCGGCCGCTCGAAGCCGACAGTGCGCTCGACCTGCGCCGGATTGAGTCGCGGCGCATCCCCGTCGCGGCGGGCGACGACAACCATGTGGGCCAGCAGGCCAAAGGTCAGCAGCTGAATCCCGACCACGATCAGCAGCACGCCGAGGAAGAGCAGGGGCCTGCTGCCGATCGCCTCGCCGCTGAGCTTGAGGATCGTCAGGTAGGCGCTGATCAGTAGTCCAGCCGCAGTCAGCCCGAAACCGAGGCTGCCGAAGAGGTGCAGGGGCCTGTGCTCGTAGCGGCCGACGAAGACGACGGCGATCAGGTCGAGGGCGCCGCGCATGTAGCGCTCGAGCCCGAATCGCGAGCTGCCGTAGCGGCGTGAGCGGTGATTGACCGGCACCTCCGCCACGCGCCAGCCCTGCTGCGCGGCCAGAACCGGCAGGAAGCGGTGCAGCTCTCCGTAGACTTCCAGCGAGCGCGCGCACTCGCCCCTGTAGGCCTTGAAGCCGCAGTTCATGTCGTGCATCGCGACGCCGGTCGCCTTGCCGACGAACCAGTTGAAGATCCGTGAGGCGAGCCGCCGGGAGAACGGATCCTGGCGGTCGCGCTTCCAGCCGCTGACCAGATCGGCGTCATCGTCGAGGGCGCCGATCAGGCGCGGGATGTCGGCCGGGTCGTCCTGCCCGTCACCATCGATCGTGACGACCGTCTTCGCCGTGCAGAGGTCGAAGCCGGCTGCGAGCGCCGCCGACTTCCCGAAGTTGCGCCGCAGCCTGATCCCGCGGAGCTCGGGCCGCCGGGCGGCGGCCTCTTCCACCCAACCGATCGTGCCGTCGGTCGAGCCGTCGTCAACGACGATCGCTTCCCAGTTCAGCCCCTCGCGATCGCAGACGGCAGCGATCTCCTCGACCAGCGCGGGCAGAGCCTGCCGCTCGTCGAGCACCGGGATGACTATCGAGAGGTCGGCCGGCTCGGCCACTCGAAGGCCCGGTCAGCCCGCGCGGCCGCCGGCGAAGCGCACGTAGGCGTACCAGGCGGGCTTGGGCACGAAGCCGTCGCCGAAGAGCCCGGAGCCGTCGCAGAAGTTGCAGCTACCCGGCTGGTCGTTGACCGAGAACCAGTAGACGCGCTGCACGCGCCAGCGACGCTGCTGCGCGCGCAGCAGGCGGAATGCGCCCTTCAGCTGCACCGCCTGGCCGCGCGGGCCCTTGGCGAAGCCGTCGTTCTTGCTGCGCCGCGGTTCGGAGCTCCAGCCGAGCTCGGTGATCCACAGTCCCTTGCCGAGATCACGATTGGCCCTCTGCACCCGCCGCACTTCTTCGATGTACGGCTTCAGCCGCTTGTAGTTGCCGGTGTAAGGGTGCAGCGAGATCCCGTCGAAGCGCCGCTGGATCCCCGGCGTCCGCCGGTACATCTGCCGCAGGAAGTCGCTGGCGAAGTAGGCCTGCGGCGGCCCACGCTTGATCAGCGCCTCGGCCGGGCGCGAGAAGAGCCCGCCGAGGATCACGCGCGCGCCCCGGTCGGCCGCCTTGATCGCGGCGTAGGAGAGCTTGACCAGCTTGCCGTACTCGGCCGGGTTGGGGCGCACGACGAAGTACTTGAAGTTGGCCTCGTTCCAGATCTGCCAGTTGCGGATCGGGATCTTCGGCAACTGCGGGTTTTCCGCCCAGAACGTCCCGCGCGGCCCGTAGCGGCGCACCGCTCCGATCAGGAACCGCTTCCAGTTGACCTTCTGCTTGGCGTTGCGCACGGGCAGGAAGCGCGGCGCGGTGACCAGGCCGCCCGAGCCGGGCACGGCCGAGCGCGGCACGGCCCACTGCGGCGCTTCGAAGAGGAAGGGGAGCACCTCGAGCCGCGCCGCGGCGGTGGTGGCGATGGCCGAGTCGGTGCCGGAGAAGTCGAGTGGGCCGTTGGGGGTCGGCTGTACCGAGGACCATGAGATCGGGAGGCGGACGCTGTCGGCCCCGCCGCGCTTGAGGCGCAGGAACTGCTCGGCGCTGGGCGTCGCCTGCGGCACGACCCCCCAGAACTTGGCGGGAAGGGCGCTCGCGGGGGCGGCGCTCGCCGCCATCAGCGCCACGACGAGCGCGAACGCCGCGGCCCACGTGCACAGCCGCGGGCCTGGACGAAGAGTCCCGTTGCGCATCGGCTAGCCGGCCTCGGGCGAGACGGAGGAGCCGGAGCGGGGCGAAGCGCCGCGACGGCGGCGGTACATGACGACCCCCAGCGAGATCGCCGCCAGGACCGCGATCGCGATCAGAACCGGCACCAGCGGCGAGGTGCCCCCGTCGCTACCGCCGGAGGATGCCGGGGCGGCCTCGTCGACGGCTTTGCCGGATCCGAGTGAGCTGCTGTAGTTCTTGCCTTGGCTACCCTGCTTACCCGAGTCGCCACCGGCCTTGCCGGCGGCAGCGCCGGAACCCGACAATGAGCCGTCTGCCGAAGACCCGCCTCCGGACTCGCCGGAGTCGGCGGAGCCTCCACCGGTTCCGCCGCCACCGGCCGCATTGGACGAGCCCGCGGAGGGTTCGTGATCATTAGAGGCGCCGCCGGTTACCGTGGGCGGCGCGTCGCGGTATTCGATTTCGCCGGAATCCGCCTGAGCAGGCACGGAAACGAAGAGGGCCGATGCGAGCAGAGCCAGCACTGACAGAGCGAGCGTGGAGCGGCCCCGGGCGGGGGTCGAGGGTAGGCGCGTCCCAAACATGGCGCGCAAGGTTAGAGCAAAGCGCGGCGCTGCTCGCTCCAGTCGTCCTGATCGTCGGCCTGGCTCTTGCGGGCGGCGGCTACGACGTCGGCGACCGTCACATCGCCGGTCTCGCCGTATGGCTGCTGGTCGTAGCGCTGATCGTCCTCGGCTCCGCGTCGCAGGCGACGCTGGCACGGCCGCTCTACTGGGCTGTGGGGCTGCTTGCGGGGCTATCCCTGCTGTCTGCACTTTCTTCCCTCTGGTCGGGGTCGGCGGAGCTGAGCGTGGTCGAGGCGGACCGGGTCCTGGTCTACCTCGGCTTCTTCCTAGCCGCATTCCTAATCGCCCAAACCGACCAAAGGCGCCAACGTTTCGCTGAAGGGCTGACGATTGCGATCGCGGTGGTCGCCCTGATCGGCCTCGGCAGCCGCCTGATCCCCGACGTTATCGATGTCGCCAACGGCCTCGGCAGCGGGCCGCGGATGCGCTATCCGCTCGGCTACTGGAACGCAAACGGGGCACTGTTCGCGATCGGCGCCGCGCTGCTGCTCTGGTCGAGCAGGCGATCCGCCTGGACGGCGCTGCGCTGGCTCTCGGTCGCCGTCCTCCCCGCCGTCCTGCTCGCCCTCTACTTCACCTACTCGCGCGGTGGGCTGCTGGCGCTGGCGATCGCCGCCGGCTGCACGATCGCCCTCTCCCGCGACCGGCTCTGGATGCTGGCGACGCTCGGCATCGGCGCGCTCGCGGCGCTGCCGGCCGTGCTCGCGGTGCAGGCGCGGCGCAGCCTCGCCGACAACTTCTTCTCGCAGGAGACGGTCGAGCAGGGGGGCGAAGTGCTGCTGGTCCTGCTCGCCGGCATCGCCCTGGCGCTCGCGCTCTTCGCCGCGCTGCGCTGGGTCGAGCGCCGTGGCGGCGAGGTCACCGGGCGAGCGGTTGAGCTCTCGCGCAACCCGAAGCTTCTGCGTGGTGTCGCAGTCGCCGTCGCGGTCGTCGCGATCGGGGTGATCGTCGCGATCGGCGGCCGCGCCTGGGACCAGTTCTCGCGCGGCGACGTGCAGTTCCCGCGCCAGCCCGAGAGCCACTTCTCCGAGCTCAGCGGCGCCGGCCGCCACGACTTCTACCGGGTCGCCGTCGACGGGCTCGGCGAGAAGCCGCTGCTCGGCAGCGGCGCCGGGACCTACGAGTTCGCCTGGGAGCGCGAGCGCTCGATCCCCCAGGCCGTGCACAACGCCCACTCGCTCTACCTCGAGGCGTTCGCCGAGCTCGGCGCGATCGGTGGCCTGCTCGTGCTCGCCCTCGTCGGCCTGCTGCTCTGGACCGGCTTCTCCGCCTGGCGTGCGGCCCGGCATCCGCAGCGCGAGCGCTACGCGGTCCTGTTCGCCGTCTGCCTCGCCTTCGCGGTCACCGCGGGCCTCGACTGGTTCTGGGAAATCCCCGCGCTGGGCGCCGCCTTCTTCCTCGCCGCCGCCGTGCTCGTCGCCGCCCGCTGCGCACAGCTGGCACCGGGCCGCGGCGGGCAGGAGAACGGCGAGGGGCCGGGCTTCGGCCTCGCCGTGACCGGCCTCGCCATCGCCTGGATCGCCGCCGTTGCGCTGATCGGCCCGCTGCTGGTCGACCGCGAGATCGGGGCCAGCCAGAGCGCCGCCGCCCGCGGCGACTTCGCCGGCGCCGTCAATCACGCCAACACGGCGCGCTCGATCGAGCCCTTCGCCGCCTCGCCCTACGTCCAGCTCGGCCTGCTCGCCGAGGCCCAGGGCGACTACGCGACGGCGGCCGAACGGCTGACGCAAGCGATCGCCCGCGAGGACAGGAACTGGCAGCTCTACTACCTACGCTCTAGAGTCGAAGTAGAGGCTGGCAACCAGGTTGCGGCCGCAGCGGACCTGAACCGCGCCCGCCGCCTGAACCCCCTGGATCCGTGCCTCCGCGGGAAACCGGATTGCGGGTGACCCAGAGATGACCAGCAAGACGCAGGAGACCTCGTCGCGCAAGCCCGGAGCGGCACAGCCGGGACGGCGGCCGCGCGGCGGCAGGACCAACGCCGCGGCGCGCCTCGGCCTGGCCGGGGCGAGCGGCGCGCGGCGGCGTGGCTCGCTGCTGCGGCGGATGCTGGCGACCGGCGACTGGCTGACCCTGGTTGCGACGCTCTGCATCGTCACCGCGGCCAGCTCGCAGACCGACGTCGGCACGCTCTTCTGGGCGACGATGTTCAGCCCGGTCTGGATCCTGGTGCTGAAGCTGCACGGGCTCTACGACAACGACCACCGCCGGATCCGCCACAGCACGCTCGACGAGCTCTCCAGCCTGATCTCGGCCGCGGCCCTGGGCACGCTGGCGCTGGACGGGCTGCTGGCGCTGAGCCCGGTCGGCCCGCTGGCCGCGCCCAGCGCGATCGGCGTCGGCCTCGGCGCGCTGGTCGGCAGCTTCGGCTCGCGCGCGGTGCTGCGCTTCTTCTGGCACCGCCTGGCGGGCGCCGCGACCGGGATCGTGATCGGCCCGGCGCCGGCGGTCGCCGTCGTCGCCCGCCGCGTCGCCACCCACCCCGAGACCCGCCTGCACCTGGTCGGCTACCTGGCGCCGCGCGGCGAGGACGCCGCACCGGGCGCCGGCGAGCTGCCGCGCCTGGGCTCGATCGCCGACATCGCCCGCGTCGCCCGCGAACGCGCGGTCGAGCGCGTGATCGTGACCGAGCAGGAGATGAGCGAGCCGGCGGCCGAGCGCCTGATCGAGGAGTGCAAGGCGGCCGGCCTGGCGCTCACCTTCCTGCCCCAGCACTTCGGCCTGCTCGGCCCGGGGATCGAGCTCAACAGGCTGGCCGAGCTGCCGGTGCTCGACTTCCGCTTCTCCGACCCGCCGCGCTCGACCGTGGCGCTGAAGCGGACGATGGACCTGGCGATCGGCGGCGCCCTGCTGTTGCTGATCTCGCCCTTGCTCGCCCTGATCGCGCTCTGGATCCTGTTCGACTCGGGGCGGCCGGTGCTGTTCAGGCAGCGCCGCGCCGGCCGCGACGGCGACCCGTTCACGGTGCTCAAGTTCCGCACGATGGTGCAGGGCGCGGAGGAGCAGCTGCCCGAACTGGTCGACCTCGAGAAGCTCGACGAGCCCGCCTTCAAGATCGCCGACGACCCGCGCGTGACCCGCGCCGGCCGCTTGCTGCGCCGCTACAGCCTCGACGAGCTGCCGCAGTTCGTCAACGTGGTCAGGGGCGACATGTCGCTGGTCGGGCCGCGGCCCGAGGAGGAAGCCGTGGTCGCCCTCTACGACGAGCGCCAACGGCTGCGGCTCGCGGTCAAGCCGGGGATGACGGGACCGATGCAGGTCTACGGCCGCGGCGATCTCACCTTCGAGGAGCGGCTGGCGATGGAGCGCGACTACCTCGACAACATCTCCGTCGCCGGCGACCTCTCGATCCTGCTCCGCACCCCCGCCGCGGTGATGCGCGGCGAGGGATCGCACTGAGGCCGCGCCGAGGCAATCGACATCATCCCCCGCCCTTGAATCGTCCTCTGACCCGCAAGCTCCCCACGATGGCGGCTGCTCGCATCGGCGAGGCGGTGCGCAATCCATTGGGGCCGGCGACGCCGGGGCGCCGCGAGATCCTCATCGCCACCGCACTGCTGACGCTGCTGGCGGTGACGATCTACCTGCCGCACATGATCCGCGGCGGCTGGTACGTCGACGACTGGATCGACATCGCCCGGCTGACCGAAACCAGCGGCCTGATCGACGGCTACCACTCGATGACGGTCTCCTCCTACCGGCCCGGGCTCGCCTTCACCCTCGCGGCGGTCTACTCCGTGGCGGGTCAGACGCAGTGGGCCTACCTGCTGATCGGGGCGCTGCTCGCAGCGGCGCAAGGCGCTCTCTTCTACGTCGTCCTGCGTCGCCTCGGCCTGCGCGGGCCGATCGCCGCGGCCGCCGCCGCGATCTTCGTCGTCCTGCCCTGCATCGACGCCAGCCGACTCTGGTATGCCGCCTTTCCGATCCAGGTCGCCGGCATCCTCTACCTCGGCGGCCTGCTGATCGCCCTGCACGGGCTGCGAAACGCCGTCGGCCGGCGCGCCGTCGCCTGGCACGCCGGCGCAGCGGTCCTCTACTTCGCAGCTGTCCTCACCTACGAGCTCGTCGCCGGACTGATCGCTGTCAGCTTCCTGCTCTATGCCGTGCATCGCGGTTGGCGGGCGGCGGCGCGGCGCCTGCCGGTGGACCTCGGGGCGATCGCCCTGGCCCTGGCGCTCATCGCCCCACGCGCCTCCGATGACCGCGACGCCGTGCTCACGCTCGGCTTCATCTGGGACCGGGTGGGGCAGGTGCTGGCCCAGGCCGAGGCCGTTTTCCGCTGGCTGTTCCCGCTCAGCGAGCTGCTCACGGGCCCGTTCGGACTGATCCTGCTGGCCGCGGGGATGCTCGGTGCCGGGATCTCGATCGGCCGCTGCGACGGACAGGCCCGCGCCTTCAAGGCTTGGCTCTGGATCGTCGCCCTGGGCGTGGTCTTCGCGCTCGCCGGCCTGGTCATGCTGCTCCCCGCCGACGCCTATTTCGTCCCGCGCACGACGGGGACCGGCAACCGGATCGGCGCCTTCGCCGCACTCGGGACGGTGCTGCTGCTCATCGCGATCATCGTTCTCGTCGCCGGCGGCATCGGGGTGCTGGCGCGGCGGGCCCGGCTGGGCTTCTACGTCGGAATGGCCCTGGTCGTGCTGGTCGGCGCCAACCTGGCCGCACGCGAGCTGCGCCAGCAGACGCCCTGGGCGGAATCGTGGGACCAGCAGCAGCAGGTGCTGACCGCGATCGAGACGGCGATGGACGATCGCGTCCCCGCCGAAGCGACGATCGTCAGCTTCGGCCACACGACCTACATCCTGCCGTCCGACGTGCTCGTCTTCGCCAACGCCTGGGATCTGCGCGGGGCGGTCTGGGAGACGTTCGGCCGGCCCGACTCGCTGGCCCATCCCTGGGAAGCCGGCGGCAGCTGCGACCCGGCCGGCCTCGACTTTCCCGACGAGGCCGGGCCCTACCCCTACGGGGAGCTCTTCTTCGTCGACGTGCCGTCGCAGACCCGGATCCGGATCGACGACCGGTCGGTGTGCGCCGCGGCGGTTGCCGAGCTGACCGGCGAAGAAGCCTGAGATGGAGCTCGAGGCGATCGTCGTCAGCCATGGCTCCGAGGCGCTGCTGCGCAACTGCCTGCGCTCGCTGCGCGAGCACCCGCCGCCGCAGGCGGGGATGCGAATCACCGTGGTCGATAGCGGCAGCCCCGACGCGACCCCGGAGATGGTCGCCCGCGAGTTCCCCGGGGTGAGCCTCGTCCGGCGCGAGAACATCGGCTTCTCCGCCGCCAACAACCTCGCCCTGCGCGAGACCGGAGCGCGCGCGGTTCTGCTGCTCAACCCCGATACCGAGGTCTACGCCGGGACGCTCGACGCGGCGCTGACGCGACTTTGGAGCGAGACGCGGATCGGCATGGTCGGGGTCAAGCTGGTCAAGCAGTCGGGTGAGCTCGACCACGCCTGCAAACGCTCCTTCCCGACGCCGCTGGGCGCTCTGGCCCACTTCACCGGAATCGGACGCTCCGCGGGAGCGTCGGGGGCGCTCAGCCAGTACCGGGCGACGGAGCTGGGCGAGGACGAGCCGGGCGAGGTCGACGCCGTCAACGGCGCCTTCATGCTCTGCCGCACCGAGGCGGTGCGCGAGGTCGGCCTGCTCGACGAGGGCTACTGGCTCTACATGGAGGACCTCGATTGGTGTCGCCGCTTCTGGGGAGCCGGCTGGAAGGTCTTCTACGAGCCGGCCGGGGTTGCCCTCCACGTCAAGGGCGGCTCCAGCGGCGCCCGCCGCGCTCCGCGCCAGGAGATAGCGTTTCACCGCGGCATGGGCCGCTTTTACCGACGCTTCGAGGCGCCCGCGAACAACCCGCTGCTCAACGCCGCCGTCTACGCCGGAATCGGGACGAAGCTGGCGACCAGCCTCGCAATCACCGCCGCCGCGAGGGCACGCGGCCGATGACTGCCCGCTGGCGGGACGTCCTCTCGGCGCTCGCCGCCCTCGTGCTCGCCTTCGGCGCCGTACAGCTCTTCGCCGGCGCGCAAGACGTCGGCATCACCACCGACGAGCCGGCCCACACCGAGCGCCTCGCCTCGTGGATGCAGACCGGCTGGTACCTGCCCGCTCCCGAATTGCGCGACGGCGAGCCCGACTCGCGCAAGGGCGTGCTCTCGAGCCCCTTCGTCTACGGCCCCGCCTTCTCACTCACCGCGCACACCGCCAACATCGCGGTCGGCAACGAGGGCCGGGGGCAGATCGCCTTCACCCGCGCGGGATGGACCGTCCGGCACCTGACCGTCGCTGCGCTGGCGCTGATCGCAGCCCTCGCGGTCGGCGCGGCGACCTGGGTCCTCACCGGATCGTGGCGATTCGGCCTCTGGGCAGCGGCGGCGTTGCTCGCGATCCCGGCGTGGATGGGCCAGGGCTTCTTCAATCCCAAGGATGTCCCCGCTGCGGCCGGCTACACGCTGGTTACGGTCGCGCTGCTGCTCGCCCTCTGGCGACCGCAGCGCGAGTCCAGGCGGTGGCTGCGCCCGGTCGCGATCACGGCGCTGCTCGCGGGCGGAGTCTTCATCGGCGCCGGCACCAGGCTCTCCCTCTGGGCTCCCTACTTCGCCTCGATACTCACCTACGTCGTGCTGCGGGTGGGACAACAGCGCCTCGGCGGCATCGCCCGCAACCGCGCCCCCGATTGGGCCGTGCTCGGTGGCGGGCTGCTCGGCGTAATGGCGATTGCCGTCGCCTACCCGAAGGCCGCCGCAACCCCGGTCTCGCTGCTGGTCGACTCTGTCAGCGGCGCCGCCGGCTACCCGAATTACTCCGCAACGCTGACGGCCGGTGAGTTGCTCAGCTACCAGCCGCCGGTCTGGTATCTGCCGGCGCACGTCTTCGCTGTCACGCCGCTGTTGCTCCTCGCCCTTGCGCTGGGGGGCGCCGCTTTCGGTATCCGTGCACTCTGGCGAGCCTGGAGCGGACGGTTGGGCGGGGCGACCTTCTGGCGGCGAGACGACCTCGGGCTGCTCCTGGTCGTGCAGCAAGCGGCGCTGCTGCCACTGCTGGCGGTGCTTGGCGGGGCGGTGATGTATGACGGGGTCAGGCAGCACCTCTACGTGATTCCCGCGCTGGCGATCCTCGCCGGGGTCGGCGCCGCTCGATTCGCGTCCTGGGCCGATCGTGGCTATCGGCTGCGATTGCGACGTGTCTTCGCCGGCCTCGTCCTCACCCTCGCTCTCGCCGTGCCGATGGCCGAGCAGACGATCCTCTACCCCTACAACTACACCTACGTCAACCCGGCGGCAGGAATCCGCGGCGCGCAGGACAACTGGGAGACCGACTACTGGCAGGCGAGCTGGCGCGAGGCGCTCGGGCGAATCCCATCCAACGTCAAGTTCCGCTGCTCCTACTCGCTGATCGCACCGGACGAGCCGGCCGACGTGAGGCTGGACGCGGGCACCTGCCCCTCCTGGCACCTCGATCCCTTCTCCGGCGAACGCGGGACCGAAAGCGATGCCGATCCCGCCCGCGAAACCCCCGCCCTATGGGCGATCGCGATCAAACGGGGCCGCAACACGCCTCCCTCGACCTGCGAACAGGTCAGCGACGTGACCCGCTGGCTACGGGGGGAGCGGGTCACGATGTCCTACGTGCTGCGCTGCCCGTTCAGAACGGCAGCGTCTCGACCACTTCGCTGAGTCGCGGCGCGCCTTTGTCGCGCTCGCTGAGCAGCGGCTCGTCGACGGGCCACTCGACGCCCACGTCGGGGTCGTCCCAGGCGATGCCGGCCTCGGTCGCCGGGTCGTAGGTGCTGGAGAGCAGGTAGCTGACGTCGGCTTCCTCGCTGAGCACGGCGAAGCCGTGGCCGAAGCCGGCCGGGACGAAGAGCTGGCGGTGGCGCTCGTCGTCGAGCTCGTGGCCCTCCCACTGGCCGTAGGTGGCCGAGCCGGTGCGCAGGTCGACGGCGACGTCGAAGATCCGCCCGCGCGGGCAGCGCACCAGCTTCGCCTGGCCGGGCTCGGTCTGGAAGTGCAGGCCGCGCAGCGTGCCCCGCGAGGAGCGCGAGTGGTTGTGCTGGACGAACTCGACCCCGACCCCGACCTCGGCCCAGCTGTCGCGCCGGTAGGTCTCGACCATGAAGCCGCGCGCGTCGCCGTGCACCGTCGGCTCGAGCAGGACGACGCCGTCGAGCTTGGTCTGCAGCCGCTGCGGCATCAGCCCAGCGCTTTGCCGTACTGCTTCTCGTAGTACTCGCGGTACTCGCCGGAGCGGATCGGCCCCCACCACTCCTCGTTGTCGCGGTACCACTGCACGGTCCGCTCGAGGCCCTCGGCGAAGTGCACCTGCGCCTCCCAGCCGAGCTCGCTTCTCAGCTTCTCGGAGGAGAGCGAGTAACGACGGTCGTGACCGGGGCGATCGGCGACGTACTCGATCTGCGACTCGTCCGCGCCGGTCAGCTCGATCACCCGCTTGACCACCTCGATGTTCTCGCACTCGTCGGGGCCGCCGACGTTGTAGGCCTCGCCCGGCTCGCCCTTGAGCAGCACGGTGTGGATGCCGCTGCAGAAGTCCTCGACGAAGAGCCAGTTGCGCACCTGCCTGCCATCGCCGTAGACCGGCAGCGGGTCGCCGTGCACCGCGTTGAGGACCATCAGCGGGATCAGCTTCTCCGGGTACTGACGCGGGCCGTAGTTGTTGGAGCCGCGCACGATCGAGGCCGCGATCCCGTAGGTGTGGAAGTGGGCGGAGACGAGCAGGTCGCCGGCGGTCTTCGTCGCCGAGTAGGGCGAGGAGGGGTCCAGCGGCGAGCTCTCGGTGAAGGAGCCGGAGTCGATCGAGCCGTAGACCTCGTCGGTCGAGACCTGCAGGTAGCGCTCGATCCCGAGCTCGCGGGCGGCGTCGAGCAGCACGCCGGTGCCGATCACGTGGGTGCGGGCGAAGGCGTCCTGGTCGTCGATCGAGCGGTCGACGTGCGACTCGGCGGCGAAGTTGACGACCGCGTCGCAGCCCTGCATCGCCTCGCGCACGATCGCCGGGTCCTCGATCCCACCGACGACGAGGTCGGTGCCCTCGGGCAGGTTCTCGCGCCGCCCGGCGTAGGTGAGCTTGTCGAGCACGCGCACCTCGTGCTCACCGCCGATCAGGCGCACGTAGGTCGAGCCGATGAAGCCGGCCGCGCCGGTCACGAGGATCTTCATGCCGGCGCCTCGGCCTCCGTGCGGCGCTGGGACAGGTAGGCGGCGAGGCCGTCCTGCCACGAGGGCAGCTCGATCGGGTGCTCGCGCTGGCTCGCCAGCGCCGAGAAGGCGGGACGGGGGGCCGGGCGGCCGAGCATCTCGGTGGTCGCGGACATCACCTTGCACTCCACATTGGCCTGCTCGAAGATCTCACGCGCGAACTCATACCAGGAGCAGGCCCCGGCCGCAGCCATGTGGTGGGTGCCGAACTCGACCCCCTCGATCAGCCGCACGATCCCGTAGGCGAGGTGCCAGGTGTAGGTCGGCGAGCCGACCTGGTCGCGGACGACGAGGACCTCGCCGTGGTCGGCGGCGAGGCGCAGCATCGTCTCGACGAAGTTGGGCCCGCCGGTGCCGAAGAGCCAGGCCGAGCGGACGATGAAGTGGCGCTTGTTGGCGGCGCGGGTCGCCTCCTCGCCGGCCAGCTTGCTGCGCCCGTAGGCGGACAGCGGCGCGGTCTGGTCGGTCTCGACGTAGGGCGCGCCCTTGCCGCCGTCGAAGACGTAGTCGCTGCCGACGTAGACGACCGAGGCGTCGGCCGCGGCGGCCGCGGCGGCGACGTTGCCGGCGCCGGCGCCGTTGATCCGCGTCGCCTCCCCCTCGGCCTCCTCGGCGCCGTCGACGTTGGTCCAGGCGGCGCAGTTGATCACCACGCCGGGCCGCTCGGCCTCGATCCTGGCGCTGACAGCGTCGGCATCGGCGATGTCGAGCTCGGCGTGGCCGTAGCCGACCACGTCGTGGCCGGCGTTGCCGGCGGCCTGCATCACGTCGCGACCGAGCATCCCGGCGGCGCCGGTGACGAGGATCTTCATCCCGCGGACCCGTCCTTCAATTGCCGATTCTTCATCCGGCCGGACAGGCTAGTCGGTCCACAGTCCCGCCAGCGGCACAGCGGAGATTCGATCGCCCATCGGGACGGTGTCGGGGCCGAGGTGGAGGAGAAGGCCGAGCCGAAAGCGCTCGCCGAGCCGATCGCGGAGCAACTGGAGCCCGGAGATATCGCGCAGCCGGGGCGTCGCCGAGGCCTTGATCTCAATCGCCACGATGTCGCCGTTCGCGTGCTCGATAACCAGGTCGACCTCATTGCCTCTCCGGTCGCGATAGTGGTGAAAGGTCAGCAGCGGGTCCAACTCACTCACGCTCGCCTGCCGGATCACCTCGCCCACGACAAAGGTCTCGAAGGCGCTTCCCGCGATGCCACCGTCCCTCTCCAGACGATCGGCATCGCTTCCGATCAAGGATGCGAGCATTCCACTATCTGCAAGATGAAGCCTGGCGCTGCGGATCACGCGGTGGCCGAGATTGGGATGCCAGGCAGGCAACCGCCGGATGAGGAAAAGCTGTTCCAGGGCTCGCAGATGATTTCCGACCGTCTTGTAGTCGATCCCGAGCTCCCGACCGATAGCCGAGAAGTTCGTCAATGCGCCAGAGCGCGCAGCAAGCAACTGAAGCACTCGCGCGGATGCTTCCGTGTCCCGCACGGAAGCCAGTTCGTCGATCTCCCGGCCGAGGATCGAGCTCGCGTAATCGGCGAAGAAGCGATTGCGTTCAGCGGTGCTCAACTCGAGAGCCTCCGGGAAGCCGCCGCGCACAACCGCGTCCGCATAGGCGGCTCTGCCTTCGGGCGGGCTCTCCACCTCGGGCGGACGTCCGGCGAAAACGCTCTCGAGGAAGGAACCCCGTGGGCCTCCCAACTCTCGTTGCGAGAGCGGCCAGAGCGTCAGGTACCTGACACGTCCGGGCAGGGCATCTGCGACCCGGGGGTGGGTCATGATGTTCGCCGAGCCGGTCAGCAGAAAGCGGCCTCGCGCATCGTCGGCATCAACCACCCGCTTGATCGCCAGCAAGAGCTCAGGCGCGCGCTGGACCTCGTCGATCGCAAGCCGCTCCCCGCCGGCAACGAATCCCATCGGATCGGCTCGCGCCAGGTCCAGCGCGCCTGGATCGTCCAACGAGACGTAGCGGGAAGGGTGCTCTTCTTCGGCGATCGAGCGAACGAGCGTCGTCTTTCCCGACTGTCGCGCGCCCAGCAGGCAGACCACCCGCGCATGGGATAGCGCGTCGACGATGATCGGGCGAATGTGGCGCGGGATAAGCCGCATCCGACTGGCCATACGATCGATTCTGGCAGATTAGGATCGAGAGTGCGGCGAATTAGGATTTCGATCGCGGCGAACTAGGGCCAGGCGCTCGGCTATTTGGGAGGTGGAGTTTGGGCCTGATATTCGCTCAGCTATTACTGACAGATGGGATCGAAGCGCACAGCCAGCAAGGCTATGCGACGAAGGACCAGAGCGCGAACTGTGCCGTCAGGGCGGCCATGCCGGTGGCGAAGAGGGCGACCACGGTCGTCGTGATCCCGCGCCGCTCGCAGACGACCGCCAACCAGAGGAAGATCGGGAAGAGGACGACGATGAAGCGAGAGGACGAGTAGAGCGGATTGTCGACCGGCTGGGAGACGAAAGTGGGCAGCAGCGAGACGAGCACCCAGGTGCCGTAGGCGACCGGCAGCAGACGCAGCACGCCGATGCCCGCCACGACCGCCAGGGCGACAACACCCAGCTGGGCGACGTTCAGGTGGGCGAATGCGGGCCCGTCGTCGTAGCTCCCCGAGACGAGCTCCCAGAAGCCCGCACCGGCCTCACGCACCCCCGCCCAGATCCCCGTCACCGGATCGATCGTCTGACGCCCGAACAGCTCCTGTGCGTCTTTCCACGCCAGCGCATCGCCTTGGGCGAAATGCAGGTAGGCGCTGAAGGCGAGGATGCCCAGCGGCGCCAGCAGTAGCCAGGCGGCCTCCGGTCCGATCCGATAGCGGGGCCAGGCGCCTCGACCCTCGACCTGCTCGCGATCGGCCCGCGGTCCGTAGAGGTAGAGCAGAGCGACAGGGACGACGAGCAGCAGGCCGGGCACGCGGGTGGCGGAGGCGAGGGCGAGCACGATCCCCGCGACCGCCCAGCGACCTTCTCGGGCGGAAAGGAAGGCGGCGACGGCGAGCAGCAGGAAGAGCGACTCGGTGTAGGGGATGCCGAAGAAGAACGCAGTCGGGAAGAAGGCGAGCAGCATCAGCGCCGGGCGCGCGTAGCGCGCGCCGAGTTCAACCGCAGCGAGCCGATGGAGCAGGACCAGCGCTGCGAAGAAGCAGGCGAGCGAAAAGGCAACGGCTGCGATCAGCACGAGACCGGGACTGGCGCCGAAGCCGCTCAGCAGGTGCACCGCGCCCGGGTAGAGCGGGAAGAAGGCGGCACGCGTCGCGTCCATAGGCAGGTCCGGTCCGCCGCCGGAATAGCCCTCGAGCGAGATCGCCAGATAGTGAAGGGCATCCCACTTCGCGAGCGGAGCGAAGACGAGGTCGAACAGGCCGCTGGCCGGCCAGCCATCGAAGGGATGGGAGAGCAACGGACGGTCGGGGCCGTCGTTTTCGACGAGATCGGCCGCCATGACCCAGGCGCCGACTCCGAAGACAGCCAGCCGGCTGGGCCAGAAAGCGCTCCACGCAGCACGTGCGTCAGCGCCCCAGCCTGCCATGTCTAGATGATCTTGATCTCGGACTTGTCGCCGACCAGCATGCGCAGCGTCTTCGGCATGCCGTCGCTGCGGGTGAGCTTCACTTCGCGCCCCAGCAGGCTCGCCTCCATGCGCGTGCCGAGGTCCTCGACGACCGAGCCGGCGAGCACGATCGAGTGCTCGATTTCGGAGCGGCAGATGCGCACGTCATCGCCGATCGAGGTGTAGGGGCCGACGTAGGCGCCCTCGATCGTGGCGCCGGCGCCGATCACGGCCGGGCCGCGCACGGTCGAGCCGCTCAGCTTCGCGCCCGGCCCGATCGCGACCTTGCCCTCGATCTTGCAGTCGTCGCCGACCTCGCCCTCGATCTTCGTCTCCAGCTCCTCGAGCACCAGCCGGTTGGCCTCGAGCATGTCGGCGAGCTGGCCGGTGTCCTTCCACCAGCCGCTGACCACCTCCGACTGCACCTTGTGGCCGTCCTCGATCAGGCTCTGGATCGCCTCGGTGATCTCGAGCTCGCCGCGCCAGGAGGGCTCGAGCGCGCGCGAGGCGGCGAAGATCGCCGGCTGGAAGAGGTAGACGCCGACCAGCGCCAGGTTCGACGGTGGGTCCTTGGGCTTCTCGACCAGGCGCACGACGTGGTCGCCGTCGAGCTCGGCGACGCCGTAGTGCTCGGGCTCGTCGACGGGGGTGAGCAGGATCAGCGCGTCGGGCTCGGACTGGCGGAAGGTGGCGACGAGGCCGCGCAGGCCATCGGCCAGCAGGTTGTCGCCGAGGTACATGACGAAGGGCGATTCGCCGATGAAGTCCTCGGCGGTGAGCACCGCGTGCGCGAGCCCGGCGGGCTCGTCCTGGACGATGTAGGTGATCGCGGCACCGAAGCGCTCGCCGTCGCCGACCGCCTTGCGGATCTCATCGCCGGTCTCGGGCGCGATGATGATCCCGATCTCGGTCACGCCGGCCTCGACCAGCGCCTCGATCCCGTAGAAGAGCACGGGCTTGTTGGCCACGGGAACGAGCTGCTTCGCCGAGGTGTGGGTGATGGGGCGCAGGCGCGTGCCCGCCCCACCGGAGAGAATAAGTCCCTTCAGGGGCTCCATTCGACGTGCAGCCTACTGCGCCGCTCTCGTTCAGGGGCCGAGCAGAGCCAGGGGCACGACGGCGATGCCATCGCGCCGGCGGTAGGCCTCGCGCCCGGTGGTGATCACCACGGCGTCGGCGAGTTCGTCGCCGATCTGCTCGCGCAGCCAGAGCAGGTGGCGCACATCGGCGTCGCCTGGCGCTACATCCAGCTTCACCTCGATCGCGACGACCGACCTGCCGCGCTCGACAATCAGGTCAACCTCATGTTCGCCGCGCGCCGTGCGCAGATGCGAGACGCGCCCCTCGACCTGCTGAGCGTAAACCCGGACACAGAGAGTGGCAAGGGACTCGAACAGCGCGCCCAGCAATGGACCATCTCGCGGGACATCCGGACCGCCCGGTCGCGGGTGGAGCAGCGCCTCGGCGTCGACACCGAGCAGCCGCGCTGCAAGCGCGGGGTCGGCGAGATGGTGCTTGGAGGGGGATGAGAGTCGTCTGAGCCGGTTCAGCGTGGGAAGCCAGGGGGGGACCGGATCGAGGATCCAAAGTCTTTCCAGGGTGTCGCGATAGGAGACAGCAGTCGGTCGAGATGGCTTCTCGACCTCCTCGCCTGTGGCCGCGTCTCTGATCTTCTCGAAGCTCGTCGTCGTGGCGGTCGCGGCAGCGTAGGCAGCCATCCATTTGCGCAGGGCGGCCGGCCGACGCACAATGCGATCGAGCTCCTCAAACTCCCGCTCGACGATTTGGTCGATGTAGCCATCGAGCTGCGCCCGGAGCCGGCGTGGGGACTGGTTTCGAGTCCCAGGCAACCCCGAGGCCAAGATCTCATCGACATAGCCTTCGAGGTCCATCGTGGTGCGACCCTCAACCTGCAAGCGTTCGCCCTTGAAAAGGGTCGAGAGACTCACGGTCGGCACCTCGATCCCGCGCTCGACCAGGGTCATCGGTCGCATCCGGACGCGAACGATCCTGCCCGCACCGGTGTGGGCCGGCCGTCTCGTCGGAATTGCCGATCCGGTCATGAGGAAGCTGGCTGGGGCGGCGCCGGCATCGACGGCCCTGCGCACCCGATCCAGGGATTCCGGAAGCCGCTGCCACTCGTCGATCAGAATCGGGCGTTCGCCGTCCACGAGCCGCTTGGGGGCCCCGCCGAGGACCCGGCGTTCGTCGGCGTCATCGAGCCGGTATACGGTCTTTGCGCGTTGTCCGGCAGTGGCGGTCTTCCCAACGGCCTTCGGACCCTCGATCGCAATCGCGGGAAGCCCGGCAAATAGCTCGTCCAACTCTTCATCGATGATCCGAGGCGAGTATTCCTCGTTGGGAGGAATTCCAATGTCGGCCGCGGCACCCATTTCTATTTTACATTATTGCAGGTTTCTACTTTACATTTTTGCGGCTAGCCATTTGACAGTTTTACGGGCTTCTATTTGACAGTTTTGCGTTCATGCGCCCATCGATCTACATCCCCACCTGCGACGGCCGCGAGCGGCTCGGCCGCACCCTGCGCAGTCTCGAGGCGCAGAGCCGCCCGGTCGACGTCGTCGTCGTCGACAACGGCTCTGGCGACGGCACCGGCGAGCTGCTGCGCGAGCAGTTCCCCGAGGTCGCGCTGCTCGAGCTGGGTCGCAACCTCGGCTTCGGCCCGGCGCTGAACCGGGCGATCGAGGCCCATCCCGGCGACCCGGCGATCCTGCTCAACAACGACGCCGTCGCCGAGCCGCGCTTCGTCGAGGCGCTGCTCGACGCCGCCGCCGAGGGCGCCGAGTGCATCGCCGGCGTGCTCGCGCAGGAAGCCGACCCCGGCCGGATCGACTCCGCCGGCGTCGTCGCCGACCGCACCCTGATGGGCTTCGACTACCTGCACGGCGAGCCGCTCACGGCGGCTGAGACCGCAGCTGATCCGCTCGGGCCGAGCGGCGGGGCGGCGCTCTACCGCCTGCCCGCCTTCCAGGCCGCGGGCGGCTTCGACGAGCGCATCTTCCTCTACTACGAGGACCTTGACCTCGCCCTGCGCCTGCGCGCCGCCGGCGCCCGCTGCCGGCTGGCGCCCGAGGCCCGCGCCGTCCACGCCTACTCGGCCAGCCTCGGCGCCGGCAGCGGCGAGAAGTACGCCCGCACCGGCTGGAGCCGCGGCTACATGCTGCGCCGCTACGGCGTGCTGTCGAGGCCGGGCGCGGCCGCGAGGGTGCTCGCCGCCGAGGCCACGATCTGCGCCGGCCAGCTGCTCCGCGACCGCACCGCCCAGGGCCTACGTGGCCGCCTGCGCGGCTGGCGCGACGGTGCCGGCCTCGAGCCACGACCGATCGCCGAGGAGGCCCTGCTCGACATCAGCCTGGGCGAAGCCCTGGCGCTGCGCCGCAAACGCCGCGCATAACGATGGACGTGCCTCTTGCTTGAGGCCACTATGGGTACCTAACTTGAGGCACGTCCGAGCCAGGCGCGGGCTCGGGCGGGGTCGCCGCTTGCGCGTAGCGCGCGGCGCTCGCGCAGCAGGGTCGGCAGGCGACGCAGGCCTTCCAGCTTGCCGCGCAGCGTGGCGCGGAAGCGGCGCTCGCGGGCGGCGCGGCCGAGCGCGCCGAGCTCGACCGCGACGATCCGCGGCGTCGCCGACAGCGGCATAAACTTGACCTGAGTGGCGAGCCGGTTGCGGGCGACGAGGCGGGCGTTGTCGGCGCCCGGGCGCTCGAAGCCCGCCGTCCAGGCGGCGTTGCCGACGTGCCAGACGACCGCCTCCGGCAAGTACTCGAAGCGCCAGCCGGCGATCCGCGCGCGCAGGTTCAGGTCGACGTCCTCGTAGAAGGCGAAGTAGGACTCGTCGTAGCCGCCGAGGCGCTCGAACAGCTCGCGGCGCAACAGGCAGGCGGCACCGCAGACGCCGAAGACCTCGCGGCGCGCCAGATGCTCCTGCCGCTGCTCCTCCCCCATGCCCCGCTCGAGCGCGCGGCCGTCGCGGGTCAGCGCCTGGCCGGCGCTGTAGAGCCGGGCGCTCTCGGTCGAACGGGAGGCGGCCTCGCCCTCCAGCTGGAGGATGCGCGGCTGCACCCCGCCCAGCTCCGGGTCGGCCGCCAGCGCCGACCACAGCGCCTTGACGCAGCCGGGCTCGAGCACCGTGTCGGCATTCAGCACGAGCACCGCCGGCGCGGCCGTGCGGGCGACGCCAAGGTTGACAGCCGCAGCGAAGCCGACGTTCTCGCGCAGCGCCACGTGCGGCACGCCCTCGCGCTCGAGGTAGGCGAGCGAGCCGTCCTCGGAGCCGTTGTCGACGACCATCGTCTCCAGCCCCGAACCCTGATCGGCGAGCGACTCCAGGCAGGCGGGAAGATGGGCGGCGGTGTTCCAGCTCGGGATCACGACAGCGAGGGCGGGAGCGTGCATCGACCGGCCACGCTAGCGTTCCGCGGCGTGCCAGCGACCGCAACAGCCATCGAGGCGCGGGGGCTGGAGAAGACCTTCCGCATCCCGACTCAGCGCGTCGACTCGCTCAAGGAGCGGGTCGTGCGGCCCTTCGCCGGCCGCGAGTACCGCGAGCTGCGCGCCCTCGACGGGGTCTCCTTCGAGATCCAGCAGGGCGAGTTCTTCGGCATCGTCGGCCGCAACGGCTCCGGCAAGAGCACGCTGCTGAAGCTGCTCGCCAGCATCTACCGGGCCGACGCGGGCACGATCCGGATGGCGGGGCGCCTGGCCCCGTTCATCGAGCTCGGCGTCGGCTTCAACGTCGAGTTGACCGCGCGCGAGAACGTCGTCCTCAACGGCGTGATGATGGGCCTCACCCCGCAGGAGACGCGCGACCGGCTCGACTCGGTGATCGAGTTCGCCGAACTCGGCGAGTTCGTCGATCTGAAGCTGAAGAACTACTCCTCGGGAATGCTGGTGCGGCTCGCCTTCTCGCTGATGCTCGAGGTCGATGCCGACATCCTGCTGATCGACGAGGTGCTGGCGGTCGGCGACGCCGCCTTCCAGCAGAAGTGCGCCGACGCCTTTCACCAGATGAAGGCGGCGGGCAAGACGATCATTCTCGTCACCCACGAGATGGAGGCGGTCGAGGAATACTGCGACCGGGCGATGCTGATCGACTCCGGCAAGATCCGGCACATCGGCGACCCCGCCGAGGTCGGCCGGCGCTACGTACGGCTCAACTTCGAGCGCGGCAGCGACAGCGGCGCCGGCCCGAGCTCGGAGGGCGACGAGGTGCGGCTGCTCGACGCCTGGGTCGAGGACGCGGCCGGCGAGCGCCGCACCAACCTCGAGCACGGTGAGGCGATCAACCTGAACGTCGAGCTGGAAGTCGTCCGCGACAGCGACGGGGTCGGCGTCGGCTTCATTCTCGCCAATGCCGACGGCGTCGGCGTCTTTCAGTTCGGGACCGAGGCGATCGTCGACGGCGAGTCGGTCGCCCTCGCCGCCGGGCGGCGAATCCGAATCAGGGCCCGGATCGACAACCTGCTCACCGCCGGGCGCTACTTCGTGCACTGTGGCGTCAACCGGGTCAGCGGCGGCGTCGCCCTCCACGTCACCAACGCGGTCGGGTTCGTCGTCTACGGCGGCGATCCGCACTCGCGCGGCGCCGTCACCCTCCCGCACGAGGTCGAGGCCGTGGTCGAAGGAGGAGAGGGCCGGTGAGCGAGGAGACGCCGGTACAGCCGCTGCGCGAGGTGCACGGCCCGTCGGCTCTGGGTGGCGGCTCGCGGCGCTTCTTCGACCTGCTCTGGCTGATGTCGGTGACCGAGTTCAAGCGCGTCTACTTCGGTACGGTGCTGGGCTACGTCTGGTCGCTGGTGAGGCCGTTGATGCTCTTCGGGGTGCTGCTCTTCGTCTTCACCAAGGTCTTCAAAATCGGCGGCGAGCTCGAGTACTACCCGGTGCTGCTGCTGACCGGGATCGTGCTCTACACCTTCTTCCAGGAAGCGACGATGAACTCGGTCAGCTCGGTCGTAGTCCAGGAGGGCGTCGTGCGCAAGACCCAGTTCCCGCGCCTGGTGATCCCGCTCGCCGTGGTGCTCACCGCGGCGTTCAACTTCTCGCTCAACCTGGTCGTCGTCTTCGCCTTCATCCTCGCCTGGGGCGTTGACCCGACCTGGACCTGGCTGCTGCTGCCGATCCCGGCGCTGCTGATCTTCGTCTTCGCCGGCGCGGTCAGCATGGCCCTCTCGGTGCTCTACGTGCGCTTCCGGGACGTGCTGATCATCTGGACCGTGGGCGCCCAGGTGCTCTTCTACGCGACCCCGATCCTCTACCCGATCGAATACGTCCCCGAGACCTACCAGCACCTGATCTTCCTCAACCCGCTGGCGCCGATCTTCGAGCAGGTGCGGGTCTGGGCGCTCGAACCCGACGCGCCGACCGCGATCGAGGTCGCCGGTGGCGTCGCCGGCCTGATCCCCGCCGCGACGATCTTCGTCGGCGTCTGCGTCTTCGCCCTCTGGATCTTCAGCCGCGACGCCCCCCGCATCGCCGAGGAGCTGTAGGGCTCAAGCCCCGCGGCAGACGGTCGCCCCCTGTTCTGCCTCGACTCGCAGGCGCCAACGGCGCGCTGCGCGGTCGGGCGGGATGCGTAGGCGCGTGACCGAGCCGCCGGGGAGATCGTCGAGGGCGACCGGGTGCTCGCCGCTCGCGTAGCGGCGCAGTGCGATTCGGGCCGACGGTCCGGGCGGCACCGCGATCAGGGTCGTGCCGGGGTGCAGGCGCAGCTCGGATCGGGCGGCCGCGGGTCGAACCTCGACGCAGCCGGCGCGGGAGTACGCGATCGGGCCAGACGCGGTCTCGGTCTCGACCGGCAGCGCCGCGGCTAGCACGATGTCGGCCTGGCGACGGGCTGCGGGCGGCGCCGCGGCGAGCTCGGCCGGCGTGTAGGCGGGCGAGCCGTAGCGCTCGACCGCACGCAGGTAGCGGCCGGCGGCGACGTTGACCAGCGCGGAGGTGCCGGCGAGGTCGGGGCTGAGCCAGAGCTCGGGGTCGATCTCGTCGCGGGCCAGCTCGATCGCGGCAAGCTCGGCGCGGGCCAGCTCGCTCTCGCGCTCGAGCCGGTCGCGGCCTTCGAACAGCGGGATCAGGTTCAGCGCCACGACGACCGCGGTGACGCCCCCGGCCACCCGCAGCGCGCGCGGCGGGATCGAGACGCGGGCGAGCAGGTTGGCGGCCAGCAGGAAGACGAAAATGGCGCCGACGTGCATGTAGCGACTCGCCCAGGGAGCCCGGCCCGGCAGGTCGTTGAGCCCGGCCAGGCCCCAGAAGGCGAGCGTCGCGGCGAGGGCCGGCCAGATGCCGGGCGCCGGTCGCGGCAGACGCGGCCGGTACCCGGAGCGGTGGGCGCGCCGCAGCGCGTAAACCGCCAGTGCGAGCACGGCGAGCAGCGCCAGCAAGCCGAGGTAGGGACGCTGCTGGCTCTCGATCCCGCCCGCGAGCGCGCGCAAGCCGAGGATCGCGGCGAGCGACGAGGCGATGCCCTCGACGACGAAGACGGGCGCGTGCAGGGCGCTGTGCAGCGAGGCCGCGCTTTCGGATTCGCGGCCGTAGGCCCCGAACCAGGCCAGATAGAGCGCCAGCGGCACGCCGGGCACGTAGAGCCGCGCCCAGCCGCGCCGGCGATGTCGCTGCGCTACGTCAGCCAGGGCCGCGGCGAGGAAGGGGATGCCGAGGCTGGAGAAGCCGATCGCGATCGCCAGCAGCAGGCAGGCGGCGAGGTCGCCGCGGCGGTCGCCGCGGTCGAGCGCCAGCAGCATGCCGAGCCCGGCGAGCACCGAGCCCGCCAGCGAGATCTCGAACGACCAGAGCAGCACCTCCCAGGCGGGCCCGAGGAAGAGCAGGATCGTCGCCGCGAACAATGCCGGCCAGGGTCCGGTGCGGCGGCGCACGTAGACGAAGAGCAGGACCGCGGTCGCCGCCAACATCGCCGTCAGCACGATCCGCTCGGGCAGGTCCGAGCCCATCCCGAAGATGGCGAGGAGCAGCTTCTGGACCGCGACCGAGATCAGGCTGATGTGCTCGTTGTGCGGCCGCAGGAAATCGTCGGCCGAGCTGCCTTGACGTTCGAGCAGGAAGGCCCAGGAGTCCTGGAAGTAAGTCAGGTCGCGCCCGATGACGAGCAGCAGCGCCGCCGAGGCGAGCAGTGCGAGCGCCAGCAGGGCGGTCGCCGGATTGCGCCTCAGCCACGCCACGGGCGGGCGAGTGTAGCCGCCTAGCGGCAGACCCTCGCCGCCTGCTCGGCCTCGACCCGCAGGCGCCAGGGCCGGCTGGAGGTGTCGCGGGGGATCCTCAGCAGGGTGGTCGAGTCGCCCGGGGCGCCCTCGGTGCGGACCGGGAAGCCGAGCGCGAAGCGGCCCAGGCTGAACGAGGCGTGCGGCCCGGGCGCGAGCTCGATTCTCGTCGTCCCCGGCGCGAGCTCGAGCTCGCTCACCCCCCTTCCGGCCGCCGCGCAGGCGCTGCTGCGCGCGGGCGTGACACCCAGGCCGGTCTCGGTCGAGATCGGCAGCGCCTGGCCGAGGACGATGTCGGCCTGGCGGCGACCCGTCGCCGGGGCGGCGAGCAGCTGCCCGGGGGTGTAGGCCGGAGATCCGTATTCGCGCACGGCCTCCAGGTACTCGCCGGCCTGGATGTCGATCAGCGACGGCGTGCCGGCGATCTCGGGCGTCAGCGCAAAACCCGGGTCGACGCTGCGCCGGGCGATCTCGATCGCCCCCAGGTCCGCCCTGGTCAGCACGGTCTGTTCGTCGAGCCAGCGACTGCCGTCGCGCAGGATGACGAGGTTGGGCGCGACGGCGAGCAGCGTGACCGCAGCGCCGGCGAGCAAAGCCGTGCGGCCGATCCTCACCCCGCGCAGCAGCTCCGCCGCGAGCAGCAGGACGAGGAGCCCGCCCGCGTACATGTAGCGGCCGGTGGTCGGCTCGCGACCCGGGATGTAGTTGAAGGCGGAGAGGAACCAGTTGGTGGCGGTCGCCGCCGCGACGACCCAGAAGCCGGTCGTGAAGCCGGGCCGCCGCAGCTGCCTGTAGACGACGAGCCCGATCAGGGCGAGCAGCAGCGGCATGCCCCAGCCGACGGTGGCGACCCCCTCCAGCGGCGGGTCGGCGAGGCCGAGCAGCGACTCGACCGAAGCGGCCAGCCCTTCGAGCACGTAGGGCGGCGAAGAGAGCACGTTGGCGAGGCCGAGGTGGCTTTCGGCCTCGTGTCCCCAGCCGAGATACCAGAGTGCGAAGAGCGCAGCGGGGACGGCGAAGACCCAGGCGCGCCCGAGCCCGCGCTCTCCGCGGCGCAGGAAGACCTCGACCGCGGCGGCGGCGATGAAGGAGAGCCCGAGGCTGGAGAAGCCGGCCGAGATCGCGAGGAAGGCGCAGGCGGCGAGGTCGCCGCGGCGGTCGCCGCGGTCGAGCGCCAGCAGCATCGCCAGGCCGAACAGGGCGGAGCCGACGAAGCCGATCTCGAAGGGCCAGAGGATGTCCTGCCAGGCGGGCCCGAGGAAGAGCAGCAGCACGGCCGCATAGAGCGCCGGCCAGGGGCCGATGCGGCGCCGGACGTAGACGAAGAGCAGCGTCGCCGAGACCAGCAGGGCGGCGATCAGCAACACGTATTCGGGCGCCGCCGAGCTCATCCCGAAGAGCCTCAGCAGCAGCAGCTCGATCGCCACCGGGACGACGACGATGTGCTCGTTGTGCGGCTCGAGCAGCGCCTCGACGGTGAAGTCGCGGCGGTTGATCAGGAACTCCCAGGTGTCCTGGAAGAAGGTCAGCCCGCTGCTCAGCGCGAGCAGCAACGCCGCCGACGCCAGCAGCGCCGCGCCCAGGAGGACGACTGGGGCGTTGCGCCGCGACCAGGCCATCAGCGGGCGAGTGTATTGGCGTCGGCGGAGGCCGGTCCGGTCCGGAACGCGACGACGACGTAGGCGGCGAGGAAGACGGCCGCGAACAGAGCCATCGGCGCCGAGTAGGCGGTCCCCTGCAGCGGCTCCAGCGCAGGCGTGTAGAGGGCCAGGGAGAGCGCCGCCGCGATGCCCACGTACCAGAGCGCGAAGCGCGGTGCGACCGCGCGCAGGCCGGTGACCGCGGCGCAGATCGCCAGCAGCGGCAGCAACAGGCTGCCGACGTGCACCGAGGCGTTCGACTGCGGCCCGCCGAAGAGGACGAGCGCCCAGGCCAGGCAACCGATCAGGACCAGCGCCCAACAGATCAGCGAGAGGCGCCACTCGGGTGAGTCGGGGCGACCGCGCGCCCGCGCCACGGCCATCGCCACCGGGGCGAGCAGAAGCAGCCCGAGCGAGGGCAGCAGCTGGAAGAAGAAGAGCGCCCGCAGCGAGCCGGCCGCGGCGCCGAGATCGCCGTCGCCGAGCCCGTCAGCGACCGCGTCGAGCCGCTCGATCGCCGGGCTGCCGCCGCCGATCGTGACGAAGTTGTCCCACTTGTTCCCGAGCGTCCCGCCGAGACCGGATTCGCGGTAGGAATCGGCGATCGCCTCGCCGGCTCCGCGCTCGTCGAGCGCCGGGACACCCGCGAGCATCCACTTGACCAGGCGGTTGCCGGGAGGGTCGGCGTACTTCTGGTAAGCCGACCAGGGCGCCAGCAGAGCGATGCCGACAAGCACGCCGACGACGATCCAGCGCCGGCTCGGGGCACCGCGCGCCAGCGCCAGCACGGCCAGCGGGATCACGCCGAAGATGCTGGCGCCGTGGGCGAGCAGGGCGAGTGCGAAGAGGGCCGCGAGCAGGGCACCGGCTCGCCAGTCCCGCCGCAGGCCGGACCACAGCGGCGTCGCGATCAGGGCCGCGGCGGCGAGCAGGAAGGCGGCCGGGAGCAGCTTCGGCCAGACGAAGAAGCCGTTGACGATCGCGACGCCGCTGAGCAAGACGGCGACGAGCGTCAGCCCGCGGGCGACCCGACCGATCCGGGCGGCCGCCAGCAGGGCCCAGAGGCCGACGATCCAGAGCTGCTGGAGGACGATGCCGAGGGTCTGCACGTGCAGGCCGGTCGTGTCCCAGCCGAACCCCCGCTGGGAGAGCACGTAGCCGATCTGCAGCGGAGGCCGGTCGCTGGAGAGCCACTCGCCGGGGAAGACCGGCGGCGGCCCATGATGGCCGAATTCGTAGAACCACTCGGCGAAGTAGCCGGGGATCATGTTGTCGGGCGGGAGCACGCCGGAGAAACGCGTCGCCGCCATCTGCAGCGGTTCCGCGGCGCCGCCATGGAAGAAGCCGAGGAAGGCGAGAAAGGCCGATCCGAGCGCCCACAGCGCCAGCGGCGTGGCGAGGGCCGCGAGCAGCTCGCGGTCGAGCCGGCCGCGGAGCGAATCGGCGATCAGCGCCAGCGAGGCGAGTGGCACCAGATAGGAGACCGATTTACCGAGCAGCGGCGTCGCGTAATAGCCCCAGAACGCGAGCATCGCGACGAGGCCGGTGGCGACGAGGCCGGTGGCGAGCAGCAGCGGCACGCTGCGCAGGCCGAGCCGCGCCGCGAGCAGCATCGCGGCGAGCAGCGGCAGCGCGGTCAGCGCCAGGTGCAGGGCCAGGACCGCGAGCAGAGTTGCCGCATCGCCCAAGCTCAGAACCTCGCACCGAGTGGGGATAGACTCGGCCGCATATGGCCGAGCAGGCTATCTCGACCCGAGAAGATTCCCCGCCGGAGGGCGATCCGAGCCTTGCCGAGCTGCGCGAGGAGCTCGCTCGCAGCCGCGAGGAGGTGCTCCGCCTGCGCGACCTGCTGATCGGCAAGGACGCCGAGCTCGGGACCCTGCGCGGTCGCCTCGCCGAGCTCGAGGCCGGCGCCGCGCCGCTGGTCAGCATCGCCGCTCGCCTGCGCAGGCTGAGCCCGAGCGTCGCCCTCGCCGCCGCCGCGCGCCTGCGCAGGCGTGGCCGGCGGGGCTAGGCCCCGTGACGGCCCCCCGCTTCTCGATCCTGACGCCGGTCTTCGACCCTCCGGCCGATGTGCTGGCGGCGATGCTGGACTCGGTGCGCGCCCAGCGCAGCGACGACTGGGAGCTCTGCCTCGTCGACGACTGCTCGACCGAGCCGCACGTCGGCGCAATGCTTGCCGCGGCCGAGCGCCGCGATCCACGCATCCGCGTCGCCCGTCGCGAGGACAACGGCGGCATCGTCGCCGCCTCCAACGACGCTCTGGCGATGGCCACGGGGGAGTTCGTCGCCCTGCTGGACCACGACGACGAGCTGCACCCGAAGGCGCTCTCGTCTGTCGCCGCGGCGATCGACGCCGCACCCGAAGCCGACTACGTCTACACCGACGAAGACAAGATCGACCGGGCCGGCCGCCGCTCCTCGCCCTTCCTCAAGCCCGACTGGTCGCCGGAGCGGATGCAGACCCAGATGTACACCTGCCACCTCAGCGTCCTGCGCCGCAGCCTGGTCGAGGCGGTCGGCGGCTTCGACCCCGCATTCGAGGGCTCCCAGGACTGGGACCTGGTGCTGAAGGTCACCGAGCGGGCGCGGCAGGTGCTGCACGTGCCCAAGGTCCTCTACCACTGGCGCACCCTGGAGAGCTCCGCCGCCGGCGGCGGCGAGCAGGCCAAGCCGTGGGCCTTCGAGGCCGGCACGCGGGCGATCCAGGCGCACTGCGACCGCACCGGCGTGCCCGCCAGGGCCGAGCGCGACGAGGAGCATCCGGGCGTCTACCGCCTGCGTCCACGGCTCGAGCGCGAACCCGCCGTGAGCATCGTCATCCCCACCGCCGGCGGCTCACGCGAGGTTCGCTACGAGCAGACGGTCCTGGTCACGCACTGCGTGCGCAGCATCGTCGAGTCGTCGAGCTACTCGAACTATGAGGTCGTCGTCGTCGCCGACCCCGGCGTCGACGCCGCGACCCGGGACCGGCTGCGCGCGCTCGCCGACGGGCGGCTGCGCATCGTCGAGTTCGACGAGCCGTTCAACTTCTCGGCCAAGGTCAACCGCGGCGCCGTGCACAGCGAGGGGGAGCACCTGCTGCTGCTCAACGACGACATGGAGGTGGCGACGCCGGACTGGATCGAGCGCCTGGCGATGTACTCCGGCAGCGACGGCGTCGGCGCAGTCGGGGGCCGCCTGCTCTGGGAGGACGGCCGCCTCCAGCACGCCGGCATCCTCTTCGAGAACGGCGGCTACCCCGGCCACATCTACCGCGGCTTCTCCCCCGGCTTCAGCGGCTACTCCAACAACGTCCTCGTCGCCCAGAACTACCTCGCCGTGACGGGCGCCTGCCTGATGACCGCGCGCGACGCGTTCGAGCAGGTGGGCGGCTTCAGCGCCGCCTTCCCACTCAACTACAACGACATGGACTACTGCCTCAAGCAGCGGGCGGGCGGGCGCCGCACGGTCTACGACCCCGACACGGTGCTCTTCCACTTCGAGTCCTCGAGCCGCTCGACCGAGGTCGAGGACTGGGAGAAGGAACAGCTGCGCGCCCGCTGGCTCTCGCTTACGGCCACCGACCCCGCGACCAATCCCGGCCTTCGCCACGGCATGCCGCGGCTGAGCAGCTACGCGCGCGGCGCCCTACCGCGATGGCTGTCGCAGGGGCGGCGACGGCTGCGCCGCTCGAAGCTCGCCTAGCGCCGAACGGCCCCGCGTTATCCTGCCGCCGGTGCGTATCCCCGTCCTCTACCTCGCCCCGTGGGTCGACATCGGCGGCACCGACAAGAACACGATCGACTGGTTTCGCCACCTCGACCGTGAGCGCTTCGCGCCCTCGTTGATCACCACGCAGCCCTCGCCCAACCGCCGCCTCGGCGAGGCCGCCGAGTTCGCCGAGGAGACCTGGGTCCTGCCCGATCTGATGCCGGCCGAGAGCATGCCGGGCTTCATCCTCGACTTCATCGAGTCGCGCGGCATCCAGGTTCTCCACCTGATGAACTCGCGACTCGGCTACGACCTGCTGCCGGACATGACCTGCCTCCCCCATCCGCCCGGGGTGGTCGTGCAACTGCACGTCGAGGAGGCCGACCGCTCCGGCTACGTGCGCTACGTGACCACCCGCTACGGCAACCTGGTCGACCGCTTCTCGGTCTCCAACGAAGACCTCGCCGGGGCGGTCCGCGAATACGGCATCCCGCCCGACAAGACGCGCGTCATCTACATCGGCGTCGATGCCGAGGAGGAATTCTCACCGCAGCGAGTCGAGCCGGTGGAGGGCCTCGCCGACGACCGGCTGCACGTCCTCTTCCCGGCCCGCCTGACCGCGCAGAAGGACCCGCTGCTGATGGTCGAGGCAGCCGCCGCGCTGAAAGAGACCGGCACGCCGTTCCGGTTCCACGTGCTCGGCGAGGGGGACCTAGAAGGCGAGGTGCGCGAGCGGATTGCCGCCCGCGACCTTGCCGAGGAGGTGTTGATCCACCCACCGACCGCGACGCCACAGCGCTGGTATGCGGCCTGCGACGCGGTCCTGCTGACCAGTGTCTTCGAGGGCATCCCGGCCGTCGTCTTCGAGGCGATGGCAATGGCGCTGCCGGTTGTCGCACCGGCCCTGCCCGGCAATGTGGAGCTGCTCGGCGAGGATTACGAGGGCCTGGTCGCGCAGCGCGATTCGGCCGCCCGCTACGCCGAGGTCCTTGCCCGGCTGGCAAGCGAGTCCGGAAACGGCAACCGACGCGGAGAGGAGATGCGGGCCCGCGCACAGGAGCGCTTCTCGCTGCAGCGCATGGTCAGCGACCACGCCGAGCTCTACGAGGAAGTCGCCGGCGACGGCGAGCCGAGCGAGCCCGCACCGCTGCCGCTTCCCGAGCAGCCGCTGCGCTTCACCGGACGGCCGATCGAGGGCACTCCGACGGTCTCGATCCTGATCCCCCACTTCAACCAGGCCGCCTTCCTCGGCGAGTGCATCGAATCGGTCCGGGCCCAGACCTACCCCGCGATCGAGACGATCGTGATCGACGACGCCTCGATCCAGAGCGACTCGCAGGCGCTCCTGGCCGAGCTCGAGCGCGGCGGCGACGTGACCGTCGTCCGCCTGCCGGAGAACGGCGGCCCGAGCCGGGCGCGCAACGTCGGGGTCGAGCGCAGCGACGGCGCCTACATCCTGCCGGTCGACGCCGACAACGTGCTGCTTCCAGACGCGGTCGAGAATCTGGTCGGCCAGATCGGCGAGGCGGGCGAGGAGATCGGCTTCGTCTACCCCAACCTGCAGTTCTTCGGCAACCGCGAGGACTACTACGAGGTCCCGCAGTACAACGTCTACACGCTGATGCACGGCAACTTCTGCGATACCTGCTCGCTGCTCGACCGCAGGATCTTCGATGCCGGCGAGCACTACCCGGAGGACATCCGGCTCGGTCATGAGGACTGGGAGTTCGCCCTGCGCCTGGCGGCGCGCGGGATCCGCGGCGAGGCGGCCCGGATGCCGACCGTCCGCTACCGCAAGTGGGGCTTCAACAGATCCGACGTCGTCGACCATTCGCCCGAGCAGTTCGAGCAGCTGCTGACCGAGATCTCCCCGTTCACCGGCTTCGAGGCCGAGATCAAGGCGCTCGAGTCCCCGGCGCTCTCGATCGTGCCGCTGGCGCCGACGACGGGCGGCGAGGAGGGGCGGCGCGCCCTTGCCGCGAAGCTGGAGGCGCAGCGCTGCATCGACGCCGAGTTGATCGCCCGCTTCGACGGCGAGTGGCAGGCGGTGCGCGAGCTGCCGGTCGCACGCCGCAATGCCGCGGCGCTCGAGGCGGGGCCCTTCGAGGCTCTGCAGCAGGGCCTCGCGCTCGCCCGCGGCTCGTTTGTCGCGGTCGCAGGCCACGACGCAGGCTCGCTGCTGGCCGACCCGGGCTTCGCCGCAAAGGTCCTGCGCCGCTTCGATGCCGAACCGGGCCTGGGTGCGATCGTGCTTGCCGCGCAGAGCGAGGACGAGCACTTCTTCTTCCAGCCGATCGACGCCGCCGAGCTCACCGCCGCTTCGCCCCATGCGGTGATCTGGCGTCGCACCGCGGAGGCGCAGATGCCACACGGCCTGCACGCCGATCCGGGCGACCCGCTCGCCTCGCTGATCCGCCTGCTCTCGGGCAGCGGGGCGACCGTCGAGTGGCGCCATGCCCCGCTTCCCGCCGCGGCGAGCGAGCCCGGGCAGGCGAGCGGCGAGTGGCGGCCGCTGCCGGCCAGTGCCGCGGTCGCCGAGGACCCGCACGCCCTGCACCCCGGTGCGCAGCCCCTGCTGCCGGGCAGCGGCGCCTACGAGGTTCCCCGCTGGGAGAAGACGCCGACCTGGATCCCGCCGCTCTCCTCGCTGTTGATCCGCTACCGCGAGCGCTTCGGCGAGCGGCGCGTCGCCACCAGCGGGCCGCCGCCGGTCGGCTACGTGCCCGAGCACCACATGGGCACGCTGCGCAGCACCGGCCTGGCCGGCACGGCGCGACTGGTCCGCTGCGGCGACGACTACAGGGTGGTCGCACTCGGCGAGTGGGAGAAGCTGTCGGCGGGCGACGAGGAGCTCGGCTACGTCGAGCTGGCCGGTCTGCCCGGCCTCGATTCGCTGGCGCTGGCCGTGCACCGCACGACCGGGCAGCCCGTGCTCGTGACCCTGCCCGGCGACCCGCTGCTCGACCACGTGGACGTGGTCGAGATGCTGGGCTGCATCGACCCCTTCCCGCTGAAACCGCGCGACACGCCCTCCGCCCAGCGCCCCGACGGGCTGGTCGGGCTGATCAAGGCCGCCGATCTCGAGCGCCGCCGGCATAGCTACGCGATCGGCACGCTGCCCGAGGGCGAGCTGCTGGGCGAGATCGGTGGCCTGGCCGAGTCCGGGTTGGGAGGATCGATCCCCGCCTGGATCGTCGACGGGTGGCTGGTCACCGATCGCCACCGACCGCCGGAGCGCTGGTTCGGGATCGCCAAGGCCGGCAGATGGGTGGCCGAGCCGGCCGCCTGGCGCGGACTGGCGCCGCGCCAGGCGCAGGCGAAGGCGATCGCCCGCCGCACGGCGATGATGGCGCAGCGCGCCGCCCGTCCGCGGATCCGCACCGCCGAGCCACAGGGTGAGCCGGCCGGCTGGCTCTTCGATGTCGACCGGCCCGGCCTGACGCCGCTCTTCGCCGCCTACCACCCGGTCAGCGGCGACCAGCTGCTCTGCCGCTCCCCCGAGGAAGCGGCGCAGCTCGGCTACCTGGCGCCGGCCCTGCTCGGCTTCCTCCGCCTCGCGGCGCCGCAGACGGGCGATCTGGGCCAGCGGCCGCTGGCGATCCCCTGGGCGCGCCGGTTCGGAGCGGTCCCCCGCTCCTGGTAGCTACCCCTCGCGCCGGTAGTCGCCGCGGCTGAGCGTCGCCTCGAGCCAGACGTAGAGGACGATGAAGAGGTAGCGGCTGCCCATCTCTTTCATCGCCAGCTTCGCTTCGCCGCTGGTCCTGTTGGTCCAGTCGGTCGGGATCGTCTCGTAGCTGTGGCCGCGCACGATCGCCTTCAGCGGCATCTCGACGGTCAGGTTGAAGTGCTTGGAGAGCAGCGGCTGGATCGTCTCGATCGTCTCCCGCCGGTAGCCCTTGAAGGCGTTGGTCGTGTCGTTGTAGTGGTGGCGGAACAAGACTCGGATGAACCAGTTGGCAAGCCGGTTGATCGTCAGCTTCAGCCGCGGGTAGTCGTGCACGTGGGCGCCCGCCATGAAGCGCGAGCCGAAGGCGCAATCGGTGCCCGCCTCGAGCAGCCGGTGATAGCGGGCGACGTCCTCGGGGTCGTCGGAGGCGTCGGCCATCGCGATCACCACGGCGTCGCCCTCGAACAGGTCGAGGCCGGCCCGGATCGCCATCCCGAAGCCCTTTTCGTAGTGCGAGGGCTTGCAGCGCACGCGCGAGTTGCGCTCGCCGATCGCCGCGACCACGGACGCGGTCGAGTCGCTGCTGCCGTCGTCGACGACGAGGATCTCGTAGTCGATCGACTCGCGCTCGAGCACCGCCGCGATCCCCTCGACCGTGCCGCCGACCGAGCCCTCCTCGTTCTGGGCCGGGATCACAACCGAGAGCTTCATGCCGGGCTCGCCGTCCAGCGCTCGATGTTCTGCGCGTGCATCTCGCGCAGGATGTCCTCGACCCCGTAGCGCAGCTTCCAGTCCGGGTAGTCGGCCTCGAACGGGGCGACGTCGGAGATCCACCAGCGGTGATCGCCGATCCGCGGCTCCTCGCCCATCTCCCAGCTCAGCTCGCGGCCGGCGACCCGCTCGCAGATCTCGATCGCCTCGAGCATCGAGCAGTTGCTGAAGCGGCCGCCGCCGATGTTGTAGACGGCGGCGGGCCGGGGGGCGCGACGGTAGGCGTCGAAGGCGGCGATCAGGTCGGCGCTGTGGATGTTGTCGCGGACCTGCTTGCCGGCGTAGCCGAAGACCGTGTATGGCGTGCCGGTGACGGTGCACTTCATCAGGTAGGCGAGGAAGCCGTGCAGCTTCGCGCCGGCGTGCTGGGGCCCGGTCAGGCAGCCGCCGCGGAAGCAGACGGTGGGCATCTCGAAGTAGCGGCCGTACTCCTGCACCAGCAGGTCGGCGGCCGCCTTGGAGACGCCAAACAGCGAGTGGGTCGAGCTGTCGATCGACATCGAGGTGTCGATGCCGCCGTGGTAGCGGTGGCCCTCGGGCAGCTCGAGCCGCTGCTCGAGGTCCTCTAGCGGCAGCCGGTTCGGCGTGTCGCCGTAGACCTTGTTGGTCGAGCAGAAGACGAAGGGCGCCTCGGGGCAGTGCACGCGAGCCGCCTCGAGCAGGTTGAGGGTGCCGTTGGCGTTGACGCCGAAGTCGGTCTGCGGGTCGCTCGCCGCCCAGTCGTGCGAGGGCTGGGCGGCCGTGTGGACGATCAGCTCGATCGCCGAGCCGTGCGCGGCGAAGATCCGCTCGACCGCCTCGCGATCGCGGATGTCGACGCTTTCGCTGCGGAACTCGGGGTGCTCGGCGACGAGCCGCTCGGTCACGTGCGAGGTCGAGGACTCAGGGCCGAAGAACTGCGCCCGCATGTCGTTCTCGAGGCCGACCACGTCGAAGCCCTGCTCGATGAAGTGGCCGACGGCCTCGGAGCCGATCAGCCCCCCCGATCCCGTCACGATCGCAACCGGCATCCGCGTTACTCCTTCTCCCCGACCGGGGTGTCGATGTTCAGCGCCGCCGCGATCCGCTCCTCGTCGCCGGCGATCCACTCGTGGATGTCGGCGAGGACCTGCTCCGCGCTCCGCTGCGGGCGCCACTCGTCCAGGCCGAACAGTCTTGCGCAGTCCGAGAGGTAGATGGGGACGTCGCCGGCCCGGGTCTCCGGCTCGGGCTCGATCGGCACCTCGTTGCCACTCAGCTCGCGACAGATAGCGGTCGTCTCGCGCAGCGAGAGGCTGCACTCGCGGCCGCCGCCGACGTTGACCGTGCGCCCGTCCCACTCCCCGGGGGCGAGCAGCTGGCGCTCGACCAGGTCGACGAGGTCCTCGACGTGGAGCAGGTCGCGGACCTGCTTTCCCGCGCCGCCGAAGCCGATGTATTTGAGCGGCTGCCTGAAGTGGTGGGCGAGCATCCAGTGGGTGAATACCCCCTGGTCGACCTTGCCCATCTGCCAGGGGCCGGCGATCACGCCGCAGCGGTCGACCACCGCGCGCAGGCCGAAGGCGGCGCGGTACTCCTCGATCAGCAGCTCGGCCGCGAGCTTGGTCGTGCCGTAGAGGGTGCGGGCGCCCTCGAGCGGGAACCCCTCCGAGATCCCGGCGGGCGAGGCGCCGGGCAGCGGCTGCTCGGCAGCGAGCTCGAAGCGGGTCTCGGCCTCCTCCAGGGCGAGCTCGAGCTGCGCCGCCACCGGGTAGACGCGGCTGGTCGAGAGGAAGAGCATGAAGGCGCCGGCGCGGCGCGCCAGCTCGAGGCAGTTGTAAGCGCCGGTGAGGTTCGTGTGCAGCAGGTAGGAGGTGTCGCCGTCGATACCCGACATCACCGAGGGCTCGGCCGAGCACTCGATCAGGGCGTCGAGCGAGTCGAAGCGCCCGAGGTCGGCGGGCTCGCGCACGTCGCCCTCGACGAACTCGACCCCGGCCGCCTCGAGCCGCGGCAGGTTGAGCTTCGAGCCGCGCCGGTAGAGATTGTCGAGCACGACGATCTCCCACTCGGGGTGGCGGCCGGCGAGCGAGACCGCGAGGTTGGAGCCGACGAAGCCGGCGCCGCCGGTGATCAGCACGCGGCTCATCGCGACCGGCCTCCGTTGAGCCGCAGCAGCGGCACGCGCCAGGCCGCCTCGGCGACGATCGCGCCGTTCATCTTCGAGGCGCCGGCAACGCGATCGCGGAAGACGATCGGCACCTCGACCACCTCGAAGCCCTTGCGGATCGCGCGGTAGGTGGTCTCGATCTGGAAGGCGTATCCGCGCGAGTGGATCGAGTCGAGGTCGATCGCCTCGAGCACCTCGCGCCGGAAGCACTTGAAGCCGCCGGTCAGATCGCGTACTCCGACGCCGAGCGCGAGCCGTGCGTAGGCGCTGCCGCCGCGGCTGATCGCCCGCCGTACCGCGCTCCAGTCGCGCACCCCACCGCCGGCGACGTAGCGCGAGCCGAGTGCCAGGTCGGCGCGCGAGACGGCGTCGAGCAGGCGCGGCAGGTAGGCGGGGTCGTGGGAGAAGTCGGAATCCATCTCGAGCACCTGGCCGGCGCCCCCAGCGAGGGCACGGCGGAAGCCGGCGATGTAAGCGGGTCCGAGCCCTTCCTTGCGCTCCCGGTGCAGGACCTCCACCCGCTCGTCCGCCGCCGCGAGCCGCGCGGCGATCTCACCGGTCCCGTCGGGCGAGCTGTCGTCGACGATCAGCACCCGAGCCGAGGCCGGCAGCTTGGGGCGCACCGCCTCGACCAGACGCTCGATATTGCCGGCCTCGTTGTAGGTCGGCAGGACGAGCCAGGCCGGCCCCGTTGCAGCGCTTTCGGACATGGCCGCGATGCTATTCGCCCCCCTTCGCGTCCCACCGGTCGCCGCCGCGGGCGCAGACGCGCACGGGCTGCTGCGGCAGCAGCTGCACCTGCCAGCCGCGCGCTGCTCGCGCCTTGGGCAGGCGCAGTTGCGAGGCGCTGCCGCCGACCGCCTCGAAGCCGATCGCGTAGGCGTCGCCGAAGCGGCGCAGGCCGAGCGCGACCGGGGGGCCGGGCTGCGGGGCGATCCAGAGCCCGCCGGGTGGCATCGGCAGCAGCAGTTGCGCGGATGCGCTCAACGGCTCGAAGACCGCGCATCCGCGCCGCCAGCTCAGCCGACCGCCCTCCTGGCCGATCCGGCTGCCCGCCGGCAGCGGCCGTGGCGGCGCCTGCGCCGGGCTCAGCTCGATCGGCAGGCCGCGCGCGAGCAGCAGGTCGGCGTTCTCGCGAGCGGCGGCGCCCGCGGCGCGCAGCTCGGCGGGCGAGTAGGCCGGCGTGCCGAAGCTCTCCCTCGCCCTGCGGTAGGCGGAGAGCGGGAATGGCAGATCGGCGTAGCCGCCGGCGGGCTGTTCACCCTCGGCCTCGATCAGGGTGTCCACTGCCCCCGGGCCGAGCAGGTCGGCGGCGCCGAGCACCGCCCGGTCCTGGTTCGACTGCTCGCGGAAGAAGAGGCCGCCGTCGCGGATCGCTTTCAGGTTCGGGATCAGGCCGACCAGGCAGACGCAGGTCAGCGCCACGGCGCCGCGCCGCGCGGCCGGCGAGGCGGCGATCGCCGGCGCGGCGGCGAGCAGCAACAGGACGACGCCGGAGTAGATGTAGCGGGCGACCTCCGGCTGGCGGGCCGGGCTGGCGACCATGCCGGTTGCCAGCCAGAGCGTCAGCAGGGCGACCAGCGGCGGGATCGCCGCGCGCGGCGGCCGGTACCCCCAGCCGGCCGCGGCGGCGCCGAGCGCGACCAGCAGCGCCCCGGCGAGCGCCTGACCGGGGGCGAGCTGGAAGACGTTGTCGGTGCCGCCGGCTTCGCGGAAGAGCCCGGTCAGTGAGGCGAGCTCGGCCGCCAGGGAATCGAAGGCGAAGGCGGGCAGGCCGGCCAGGTTGGCGATCGCGAAGTCGCTCTCCTGTCCGCTGCCCTCGGTCAGCCGCCAGATCGCGTAGAGCATCAGCGGCAGGGCCACGACCCACTGGCGGCGCCAGTCGGAGCTGCGATCGAGCCAGACGATCGCCGCCGCGCCGGCGATGAACGGCAGCGCGAAGCCGTTGGAGGAGATGCCGGCGACGAGCAGCAGCGCCGCGGCGAGATCCCAACCGGGCTGCCGCCGCCCAAGTGCCAGCCAGGCCGCGAGGCCGGTCGCCGCCGAGAGCTCGATCGGCAGCGCGTGCGAGCCGACGAGGATGTCGGCGGCGGCACCGAGGAAGAGGAAGAGGACGGCGGGGGCGAGCGCCCAGACGGCGCCCAGCGAGCGGCGCAGCAACACGAACAGCATCAACCCCGCCGAGAGGTGGGTCGCGACCGCGACGAGGCGCAGCGGCAGGGCCGTGTCGGCGCCGAACAGCTCCAGCGAGGCGCGCGTGATCAGGATCGGCAGCACAGCGAGGTGGCCGTTGTCGGGTTCGAGCAGCGTCGCGAGGGTGAAGTCCTGGCGGGCGAGGTAGCCGAAGAACCACTCGTCGACGAACAGGGTCAGGCCCCGCCCCTCCCAGAGCAGCAGCGCCGCGGCGAGCGCCATCGCGAACCCCAGGCCGGCCCAGGCGAGCCGCTCGCGGTCCGCACCGCCCGGCATCTCCGTCCTCACCTCTCCGGAGCCGGCAGCATGAACTGGAATTCGCCGACCTCCTCGACCGGCTCGAACTCATCGAGGATGTAGCGGGTCAGCGGCCGGTCGGGCGGCAGCTCGCCGGTCAGCCAGAGTTCGGCCCGGGCGTCGCTGCGGATCGCACAGGGCCGCGGCGTGGCGCGCAGCTCGTCGACGACACGCTGCTGGCGCTCGGAGTCGAGCGCCTCGATCCAGGCGCCGGGGGCCTGCGGCGGCGGCGCCTCGATCCCCGACCAGAGGTAGAGGCTGTCGATGTTCGGATAGCCGATGAACTCGCTGCAGCGGTTGCTCTGCAGCAGCTCGACCAGGCGGGCGTAGGTCGCGGCCTCGTCCGCCGGCAGGCGCAGCTGCCCGGCGCCCGCGAACGGCAGCGGCTCCCGGTCGCGGTACTCGATGATCCCGTTCGCCGCCGGGCGGGCGATCGAGTTGAGCGCGAAGTCGGCGGCGAGGGCGGCGCTGACGATGCCGACGACGATGCCGAAGCGCGCCAGCGCCATCCCGCCGCGGGCCTCGCTCCAGTGCCGCAGCACTGCCAGTCCGTCAGCCAGGCAGAGCGCCCCGACCGGCACGTAGGCGAGCGCTGCGATCCCCATCTGACTGCCGGCGACGGGATACACCTGCAGCGTCTCGGCGACCGCCAGCGCCGGCAGCACCACCCGCAGGAAGCGCTTGAACGGCGGCTCGGGAGCCCCGGCAGGGGCGAGCACGGCGATCCAGGCCAGCACCGCCGGCAGCGAGTCCGGGTTGCCCGCCGAGGGGTTGAGCGCGACCGGGACGATCCCGGCGACCGCCAGCCAGATCGTCAGGCCGGCGGCGACCCGCAGCAGCCCCGGCCAGATCGAGGGCGGTCCCGCGCCGGCGCCACGCAGGCGCACGCTGAGGGCGGCGGCTGCGACCGCGGCGAGCGCCCAGTCGACCGCCGCCGGCGTCGAGGGGAACTCGGTCATGTTGACCTCGCGCACTCGCATCGCCTCGGTGACGACGCCGTTGTAGATGTCGGCCGGCGCCGATCCGTTGAGGACGATCGCCAGCAGGATCGCCGCCGAGGCCACGGCGAAGCCGGCGATGGCGCCGAGCAGCCAGCGGCCGGTGCCGTCGTCGGGCTCGCCCGACCTTGGCCGCAGCGACCAGGCGGCGACGACGATCGCCGCGATCGCCAGCGTCTCCGCTGCCGCCAGGTCTCGCACCCAGCCGACCGAGAGATCGCGCGCGGTCAGCGCCAGCGGCATCGCCACGAAGGCGGCGATCGCCGGCCAGCGCAGCCAGCGGCGGCGCTGTAGCGGCTCGTACACGAGCACGGCGGCGAGCACGACCGCGGCCACGGCGAAGACGCCGAGGTTGAGCTTGGTCAGCGCCAGCGCCGAGAGCAGTGCGCCGGCGCCCGCTCCGGCCCAGACCGCGCGGCGGCCGGGGCCGGAGACGGCGAGCAGGGTGAAGCCGCCGAGCAGCACCACGCAGAGCACCTGCGGATGCATCGGCTCGCCGGCGAGCACGAAGAGCGCGCCGAAGGCGGCGATCATCGCGGTCGCGCCGAGCAGCAGGCGGCCGGTCAGGCGCTGCGCGGCGAGACCGTAGAGGAAGCTGGTGGCGAGCCAGAGGAGCAGCACGATCGTGCGACTGGCGTTGGTCGTCACGTCCTGGCCGGAGAGCGCGAAGAGGCCGCCGAAGAGCTCGTGGTAGAAGGGCCCGTAGGGCGAGTAGACGTCGCTGTAGAGCGTGTCGCCGCGGGCGAAGGCCTGCAGGGTGACGAGCAGCGTGCCCTCGTCATCGTAGGGCGCGAACACGGTGGAGAGGGTGAAGTAGGCGGCGACGGCGGCGGCCATCGCGACGACCGCGTAGAGACCGATCGCCTGCAGTGCCGGGTCTTGCCAGCGTCTCACGAGCGGCGCAGACGGTACGCGAGGCCGCTGATGTCGCGCAGCATCTGCAGCCCGGCGGAGCCGACGCGGACGCTGGAGCGCGGGTCGTGCAGGTAGAGGATCGGCACCTCGGCGATTCTCATCCCCTCGCGGTCGGCCCGCATCAGCAGCTCGACGTCGAAGGCGAAGCCGGGGCAGGTCTGCACGGCCAGCAGCCGCTTGGTCGGCTCGGTCGGGAACAGCTTGAAGCCGTTCTGGGTGTCGCGCAGGCGCAGCCCCGTGAGCAGGCGCACGGCGCCGTTGAAGCTGTTGCCGAGCAGCTTGCGGTGGGCCGGGCCGCGCTCGACCACAGCGCCCGGCACGGCGCGCGAGCCGATCGCGATGTCGGCGCCCGCGTCGATCGCCGCGGCCAGCTTGCCCAGCTCGGTGAGCGGGGTCGAGAGATCGACGTCGGCGAGCAGCACGTACTCGCCCTGCGCCCGTGCGACACCGGCGGCAAAGGCGGCGCCCTTGCCGCGATTCCGCTCGTAGGCGTGGACTGGATGCAGGCGCGGGTTCCGCTCGGCGCCGGCGGCGAGCAACTCCGCCGTGCGGTCGCTGCTGCCGTCATCGACGACCAGCGCCTCGACCAGCTCCATGCCGGCGTCAGCGACCGCGGCCTCGGCCTGGTTCGCCAGAGCATCGAGCAAGGCTGGAAGCCTTGCCTGCTCGTTGTACGCGGGTATGACGATCGAGAGGGTGCTCAGGCCGCTGCCTCCGGGTCGGCAACCTTACAAATGCCCGGCGTTTGCCGCGTGCGGGCAATTTGGATCGACCTGAGACGATTTGCGTCGCAATGGCAAGCCTGCCGCGACACGAGATCGCCGACCTCGAGATGTCCCCGGGCGAGCTGTCCTTCGAGGCGCGGATCGGCGGCGACGCCCGGCGGGTCTGGATGCGGAGCGACTCCGCCCCGACGCCCGGCCCCGAGGCGGCCCTGCCGATCTGCCTGATGCCGGCGATGCGCTTCGGCGGCAGCCTGGAGGTGAGTGCGCCGCTCAGCCCCAAGTTAATGCGCGGCCAGCGGGAGATCCAGGCGATTCAGCGAACCTGGGCGGCCGGCCGGAGAGCCGGCGAAGCGCAGCTGCACGAGGTCGACGTGCGCTCCGCGGGCGAGGGTTCCGCGGCCCCGGCGCAACCGACCGGCCGTGTCGCGACCTTCTTCAGCGGCGGAGTCGACTCCTGGGCGACCGTGCTCGGCTACCCGGAGGTCACCGACCTGATCTTCGTGCGCGGCTTCGACCTCTGGCGTGACGACGAGGACGAGACGAGGCTGACGAACGAGACCGAGGAGCGGATGCGATGGGCGGCCGGCGAACTGGGGCTCACGCTGCACGTGCTCGAGACCAACCTCCGCGACCTCAGCCAGCCACTGGTCGATTGGATCCTCTACTTCGGATGCGCCACCGCCGCGACGGCGCTCTTCTTCGAGCCGCTCTTCGACCGTGTGCTGATCGCCGGCGACTCCGACTACGAAACGCAGGCACCGATGGGCGCCAACTTCGCCGTCGACCGGCTCTGGAGCACGGAGAGGCTTGAGATAGCCGACGCCTGCGGTCGCCGCAACCGCATCGAGCGCACCGCGGCGATCGCTGGCGATCCGCTCGTCCGGCGGACGCTGCGGGTCTGCTGGCAGAACCCCGGCGGCGCCTACAACTGCGGCCGCTGCCGCAAGTGCCTGATGACGATGGTCACGCTCGAGGCGCTCGGACTGCGAGAGGGCGTCGAGACCTTCCCCGACTCGCTCGACTTCGCCCCTTTGGCCGACATCGTGATGGAGTACACGATCATCCTCGGCCTCTGGGAGGACGTGCTCGACGCCGCCCGGGCCGCGCGCCGGGCAGACCTCGAGGGCCCGCTCGAAGCGCTCGTCTCGCGCAGTCGGCGGGCACTGGGCCTCGCCGCCGGCTCGCGGCAGCGACACCTCCCCGGGCCACCCCCGACGACGCGCATCGCGGTCGTGATCCCGGTCTACCGGCAGGCACAGTACCTCGCCGGCGCGGTCGCCTCGGCGCTCGAGCAACAGATCGAGACCGGTGTCGGCGTCGTCATCGTCAACGACGGCTGCCCGGACCCGGAGACCGACCGCATCGGGCGCATGCTGCGCGACGCGGAGCCCGACCGCGTCGCCTATCTGCACCAGCCGAACGCCGGCCTCTCCGCCGCCCGCAACGCCGGCATCCGGCGAGCCTTGGCCCTCTGGCCCCACGTCGAGGCGATCTTTCCCCTCGACGCCGACAACATGCTCTCGCCCGGCACCCTGGCCGATCTGCGCGCGACGCTGGCCGAGCGCCCCGAGGCCGCCTGGGCGTCGCCGACGCTGGAGTTCTTCGGCGCCGAGGAAGGCGAGTGGCGGATGCCCGACCCCTACCTCGTCTACCGCCAGCTGTTCGCCAACCAATCCGACGCCGGCAGCCTGGTCCGGCGCGATGTCTTCGCGGCGGGGATCGAGTTCGACGAGACGATGACCGAGGGCTTCGAGGACTGGGAGTTCTTCCTTCACGCCGGCCTCGCCGGCTTCCGTGGCATCCACGCCGGTCGCTGCGGCTTCCGCTACCGGCGCCGGACGGGCTCGATGCTGGTCGAGGCACAGGGCCATACGGCCGAGCTCGAGGCCGGGTTGCGCCGGCGCCACGCGGATGCATACCGGCCCGGCGAGCTGGCGCGGCGCGAGCACGCAGAGGCGCCGCGCTTCGGCTTGATCCGCTGCGACAGGGACGACGTCCTGCTCACCGCCGCCTGCGACCTGGAGCCGCACCGGGTCTCGCTGGAGGGCTTCCTGCGCCCGCGCCCCGTCGGCGCGGGCGCCGCGCCGCTCGCCGCTCACATGCCGGCGATCTCGGTTCTGACCACGGCGGCTGCAATCGAGTGGCTCGTCGCGGAGGGGCGCCTGGCGGAGACGCTGCTCGAGCTACAGCTCGAGGTGCACGACCACAGCGTCGTCGGGCTGCGCTGCGCCGCGGGGCGAGGGCTGCGCCTGCGGCGCGATCGGCCCGATCTGCCTTTCGCGGCCCTGGCGCTGCGCACCCGCGGGCTGGCGCGGCTGCTGGAGATGTCCGCGCCGCTGGATCCCGAAGCCACGGTCGCAGTTCCCACCGGCCGTCGCAGTCCGCCGCCGCTCCCAGCGGAGGCACTCGCATCCACCCTCTCGCGCCTGAAGGGCGGGCTACGATCGGATCTGCCGGTGATCCGTAGCGAGTCCCATGCAGATCATTTCGAACACCGCCACGTCAACCTGCTCGAAACGGTGCTCCCCTCCACGGCGGCCACGTCGATGGCCGAGCCGGGCTCGCGCTAGATGATTCCGACAACGCCCACGCTCTACGCCGACACGGAGACGATCGAGGCGGTCTCCCGTGCGCGGGCGGCAGTGGTCTTGATCGGCGGTTACGACGGCTCCGGCAACTACGGCGACCTCGCCCAGCTCGACGCGGCGCTGGCGTTGCTGGCGCCGCTCGAACCGGGTCTCCTCTCGGTCTCGGTGCTCGAGCGATCGCGACTTGCCGACCACCGCGCCGCAAGCCAGGGCTTCGTCCACCCACCGCGACACGCCGTCTTCTTCGACTCCGGCGAGGACCACGAGGACGATCTGCTGCCGCTGCCGGCGCCGGCACGGCTGGCCTTCTCCGCCTGCTACCTGTACGGGGGCGGCTACCTCAATCCGTCCTGGGGCGAGCGCAGGCTGGCGATGCTGGGCGCCGCGGAGGCGCTGCTGGCCGAGGCCGGCGCCCCCCTTTCCTGCCGGATCTCGTCCGGGCTGCAGGTCGACCCGGGCTGGATCGGCGAGCCCGCCCAGGCAGAGCGCCTGCGACCGTTCGGTCTGCTCGGCGCCCGCGACCCGCGCTCGGCCGAAGCCCTGGCCTCGCTCGGCTCCGACGCTCGTGTGATCGATACCGGCGACGACGCCGTCGGGGCGCTGCTGCGTCTCGACCGGGAGGTGGCGACATCCAAGCCGGAGCGGCGCCTTCGGCTCAACCTCCACGTCGCCGAGCACTCGTGGGTGACCGAGAGGCCGGCGGCGATTGCCGAGTTCCAGGCCGCCCTCGCGGCCGAGCTCGGACGCCGTGCCGGAATGCCCGTTCTGGCGCAGCCGCTGGTCGCCTACGCGGACCGCCACGTCGACGATCGCGGCGCCCTCGACCGGCTCGGGGCGGCCTGCGCAGCGCACGGCGTGGAGCTGGCCGCGGCGCGTCTGCTGCAGCCCGCCGGGCTGGGCGAGGCGCTGTCGGAGATGCGGGCGGCGACGCTGACGATCAGCTGCTCCTACCACGTCGCCCTCACCTCGCTGCTGGTGGGCGTCCCGGCGGCGCTGCTGCGCGATACCGCCTACTACGAGCAGAAGGCCGCCGGGCTCAGCGAGTCCTTCGGCCTGCCCCCCGGCCTCGCCCTCGATTCGAGCATGGACACGGCAAGCGCGGCCGCCGAGATCGGCACCGTGGCGCTGGACGGGCCCGACGCACCGGCCCTTCGCGCCGCACTGGGGCTACGCGCTGCCGGGATGCGCGAGCGCCGACTCCAGATCGAGGGCGAGCTGCTCGCCCGACTCGCCGCGGCCGCCACCTCGGCGCTGGCCGGCAAGGTCGACGAGCTCGCCACCGAGCTGCGCGAACGCTCCGCCGAGCCGGCCCGCCTGCAGATCGAGCTGGCGCGCCTGCGCGAGCAGACCGGCGTCCCGATCGACGCCGAGCCAGCCCCTCCTCCGGCGGAGGATGGCGCTGCGCAAGCGGCGCTCGAAGAGCTCACCGCCTCGCGGTCCTGGCGGATGACCGCGCCGCTGCGACGGGCCGGTGGGCTCCTGCGGCGGCGCGGCGGCTAGGAACTAGGGCCGCACCCGCCCGCCCGTGATCCCGACGAAGGTGTGCCAGGCTGGCTTCGGCCTGAGGAGCTCGCCTTCGCGGAAGAGCCCGGTCGAGTCGCAGAAGTTGCAGGAGCCGCGCATGTCCTTCCAGGTGAACCAGTAGGTGCCGCGCAGGTTGAGTCGCCCGCGGTTGCGGATCATGAAGTTGTAGGCGCGGCGCATCTCGCGGCGCTGGAAGCCGACCCCCTGCTCGAAGCTGACCAGGTTGGGGTTGTTCTGCGAGCCCCAGCCCATCTCGGTGATGTAGAAGAGCACGCGCGGATCGCGGTTCTGGATCGCGATGCGGCGCATTTCGTTGCTCATCCGGGCCAGGTCGCGCGCCGTTTCGGAGTAGGGGTGCAGGGCGATGCCGTCGAAGCTCGCCTTGATCCCGCGCACCCGGTAGAGCCGGCGCAGGAAGTCGGTGGCGTGCATCGCGTTCGGCGGCTTCGCGCTCGGTTCGCCGAAGAGGCCGGAGACGATCGTCTTGACGCTGCGGTCGCCTCGCTTGAGCGCCCGGTTGGCGATCTTCAGCAGCTGCGCGTAGCGGGTCGGCGAGGCGGGTTTGGCGAAGTAGAAGAAGTTGGCCTCGTTCCAGATCTGCCAGTCGCGGATCGGGATCTTGGGGACGTAGTCGCCCGAGCCGCGCCAGTGCTCGCGCCAGAACTCGCCGTGCGGGCCGTAGCGTTCGGCCGCCGCCCGCAGGAAGGCGGCCCAGGCGCGGCGCTGCCTGGCGTTGTTGACCGGCAGCCTCGTGTAGTCGCGGGCCAGCCAGCCCGGCGTCGAGTAGACGAAGGGGAGCACCTGCAGGCGCTGCCGCGCCGCAGTCGCCACGACGTCGTCGAAGCCGCCCCAGTCGTAGCCACCGGTGGGGGTCGGCTCGACGCCGCCCCAGGCGAGCGGCCAGCGCACGGCGCCGATCCGGCCGATCCGCATGCGTTCGGCGTCGGCTTCGGTGAGGGGGGTCTGGGGCCCGATGCCGAAGAACTCGCGCGGCACCGCCCGCGCGCTGTCGGCGCCGGCGGAGAGCGAAGCCGTCGTCACCCCGGCCAGGGTGACGAGCGCGAGAAACGCGGCGAGTGCGAACTGCTTCGGCCTCATCGTGCAGAGAACCCAATCACGATCCGGAAGTAGCGGCGCTGCGCGAGCGGATCGAGGCCGGCTCGATCGCCCGGGGGGGGAGAGTTTTCCGCGCCACAGCCTTATGGGAGTGCGGAGCGAATGGCCATCGCGGCGGCTCTGCCGTCGCCGAAATGTTTAAGGTGCAAGAATGCCTGTGATGCTGGAGCGCTGGAACGACGACAAGATGGATGCCCTCGACGCCAAGGCCGGCAGGCTGGAGGTTGGGCTGGCGAGGACGGACGCGAAGATCGACAGGATAGAGGCGGATGTCGCGAAGCTCGACACGAAGCTTGACGAGCATCGAAAGGAGACGAAAACCGCCTTCGAGCGCATCGACGACAAGTTCGACCGCATGCATAGGACCCTGCTCGTGATCGGCGGCGCAGTTATCGCCGCGCTGGTGGCGCCGCCTCTGTTTTGAGATGACGCCGCGGTCGGCTTGCCTCAGTAGCCGCCGCCCAGCTTGCGGTGGTCCCAGGTCGCGGTGCGCAGCGGCTTGAACCGGATCGCGACCCGCTTCGGCGCCTGGGCTTCAAGCGCCGCCTTGGCGTCGCCCTCGACCGAGGAGATCCCCTCCGCGTAGCGCACGGTCAGCTCTTCGGCAAAGCCGATCACGGTCTCGAAGTCGCGGTGGAGCTCGGCCTCGGCCTCGATCTGGGCGCCGCGCAGCTCGCCGTACTCGCGGCCGGTCTCGACCAGCACCGTCGCCCGCGGGTCGCGTTCGAGGTTGAGCACCTTCTGCGACTTGGCGTAGGTCCAGATCCATACCTCGCCCTCGCGCGGCACGAACCAGAGCGGCATCGAGTGCGGCCAACCGCGCGGCCCGTTGGAGGAGACGACCGCGATCCGCTCGCCCTCGAGCAGCTCGAGCAGCTCGCCCTCGCTCAGCCTGATCTGGTCGCGCCGGCTCACGGCGCGGACTCTACGGCTTCCCGGGCCGCTGTTTGTCACAGAACTTTTTGATTTTGCGCGCCATACGCGCGTCGCGCTTCTCTAGCGTCGCGACCGATGAATTGCTCAGCGCCCCACCCCGCAATAGCGATGCCGCCACCCGCCACTGCTATCGTACGTACGAAGAAGCTCAACCACGTACGTACGCATCCACTGGAGGATCCGATGGCGCTCAGCGCATCGAAACTACGAGCCAATGTCTACCGCCTGCTCGACGAGGTGCTCGAAACCGGCAAGCCGCTGGAGATCGAACGCAACGGCAAGATCTTGGTCATCGCACCGAAGGAGCCAACCGACGTCGAGTCGTTCTGGGATCGGCTACCGAGGCGCAAGGGTGCGATCGTCGGCGACCCCGACGAGCTGATCCACATGGACTGGTCCTCGGAGTGGAACCCTGATCCAAATTGACACCCATATCGCGCTCTGGCTGTACGCGGGCATTCGAGAGCGTCTTTCGGGGACCGCCCGTCGCGTGATCGCCGAAAACGAGATCCGGCTGTCGCCGATGGCGGCCTTGGAGCTGAGCTACCTGCATGAAGTCAAACGAGCACGCTACCCGCTGACGACGATGCTTCCCGCCCTGCGGCGAGACTTCGGGCTCGAGGTGGCCGATGTCGCGACGATGGAGCTTTTCGAGGCCGCCGCACCACTCACCTGGACCCGCGACCCCTTCGACCGCCTGATCGCGGCCCACGCAATCGTCGCCAACGCGCCGCTGGTCACGGCCGATGAGACGATCCGCGAGAACCTGCCGTTGGCAATCTGGGACTGAGCGGCCCCCCGCGGCGCTACTTCAGCCGCACCGAGCGCGCGGTCTTGCCGCCGGGGATCGCGACGACGAGATCGGCGCGGAGGCGGCGGCGGGTGCGGGTGAGCGTGCGTCCGCCCTTGCCGAGCGCGACGCGGAAGCTGTGCGAGCGCCCGCCGGTGAGGCGGAAGCCGCGGCGCCCGATCGAGCGACGCACGACGCGGGTCCTGATCACGGGCCTGCCGCGGCGGCGGACGCGCTGCCGCTTGCGCACGCGGGTGCGCAGCAGGACCTGGCCGGGGCATGCGGTCCCCTCGGGCCACTCGCAGCGGATCCCCACGCGCACGCCGTTGCCCTCGGTCTCGATCGAGGTGAGTGAGATCGGCAACGGCACGCCGACATAGCGACAGCCGAGCAGTCGGTCCGAGCCGGCGCCGATGTCGAGCGCGTAGACGCAGACGCGCTGGCGGCCGCTGCCGACAACCGGGAAGCTGACGTCGAAGCCGTGCGGTGCCCCGGCGCGCGAATACTTCTCGAGCAGGTCGGGGCGATCCTGCGAGGCGACCGGGCCGAGCTCGTAGCGTGCCGCGCCGCGTGGGCCCGATCCCTCGCCCAGGTAGGCGTGGATCTCGAGCTGCTTGCGCGGTGCGTTCGGGTCGAACGCCCAGCCCTCTATCTGCACCTGCCCGGGGGCGGGCGAGCTGACCGAGTCGAAGCTGCCTTTGGGATCGTCCGACGAGGGCGCGCCGGAGCCGGCCGTCGCCCCTTCGACGTAGTTGTTGTCGATGTTGATCGTCACCCCGCCCCAGGTCTCGTTGTGGCCGCCGCGGTACTGGTGGATGCGCTGGTGGTCGTTCCAGGCCGAGGCCGGGATGTAGGGGTCGGCGGCGTTGGCGCGGCCGTTCCAGTTGGCGAACCAGAGGTGGTCGGGCTGGGTGTACGGGCTGCCGAGCCGGGAGACGAGGTCGGCGATGCCGGAGGCGCTGCTGCTGTAAACGCCCGATTCGTAGCCCAGGGCGCGGATGCGCTTGGTCCAGGCGGCGAGGAAGGTCAGCGTCGCGTTGGTCGCGCTCGCGGTGCGCGAGTAGCTCTCCATGTCGTAGTAGATCGGGCTGCCCTCGCCGATGCCGACCAGGCGGGCCTCGTTGACCGCGTCGCTCGCCGCCGCGGCGCCCTGCAGCGAGGCGCTGCCGGGGCTGAGCTTGGCGCAGGAGCTACAGCTCGAGGTCGGCGCCTGCAGGCCGACGTAGGTGGGTATCAGGCTCCAGCCGGCGGCGACCTGGGCGTTGACCCAGCTCGCGGTCAGGTTCGGCTGCGAGCAGCCGCGGTTGAGACCGCCGATGTAGACGCCGATCGCCCGGTAGGGCGAGGCCCCCCAGGCCGACATCGAGCGCCGCGAGGGCGCCGTGCAGGCGTCGAAGCCGAGCCCGGTGAAGTTCGAGGCGGCGGAGATCCGCGCCGGCCGCACACGGCTGGCCTCGGCCTTGGCCCTGGCGGCCCGTGCCTTTGCGCCGGGGTCAACCAGGATCGCCCGTCGCCGCCCGATCGCGCTTGCCGGGCAGCGCTGCGCGGGGCTCGGGCTGCCCAGGTACACGGCCTTGCGGTCAAGCCGCACGCAAGCGTGCGGGCGCTCGGCCAGCCGGACCACCGGCCAGCCGTCGGGGACCGCGACCGTGTCACCACGGAAGTCGATCGTCCTGGCGCTGGCGCCGGCCGGAAGCACGGCGACCAGCGCGAGCATGAGGAGAAGCGCGCGCCGCATTTCTCCCCCAACCATTCCACCCTGCGAACGTTGCGGCCCGAATCGGACCGGGCCGCAAGAAGGCTGTCGCCTCAGCAGCGGGTGGGGATTCTCAGGCCGGGCTCGGTGCAGCCCCGCCTCAGCTTCGCCGCCCCCCGTCCGCGCACGCGGATGTCGAGCGTCCTGCCCGCCCGGCCGCGGCGAGTGACGACGACGCGGACCGTCGTGCCGGGAGACAGCGGCGCTTTGAAGTAGCGGGCGAGCGAGCGGCCGGCGCCACGGCGGCGCTTGCGCTTCCTGCTGGTTCGCGCCCCGCGCTTCCCGGCCTTGCCCTTGCCAGCCTTACCGGTCCGGAGGATCCGGTGCGAGAACGGGCAGCCCCCGTGGCGCTTGACCCGCCCCCCGGCGAGCGCCCTGGCCACCCGCTTGGCGCCCTTCGCACAAGCGATGTCGATGCGGGCCCGCGCCGGCAGCCGCTTGAGCTTGAGCACGCGGACCCGGCCCGCGCGCTTGCCGGCGCCGAGCCTCGCCTTGATCCTCGTTCCGAGCCGACCGAACACCTCGAAGCGCTGGACAGCGTGCTGCCGGGTCCCATCCGCCGCCATTCCATCCAGGGTCAGCGAGTGCGTCCCACCTCCCAGCTTGCGCGGGAGCCGGAGCCACGTACCGATGTGCCCGCTCTCGTCGGTGCCGACCTCGCCCAGCGTGACCGGGTCGGATTGCAGGACCGCCGTCATCGTCACCCCCGGGGCGAAGCCATCGCCCTCGACGTGCACCTTGCAGCTCTGCACACAGGCAGTCGGCTGAAGGCAACCCGCGCCGCACTTCCGGACGGCGCCGAGGTCGATCTCCCCCAGCCGGATCTCACCCCCCGTCTCAGGCCTGATCGGCGCAGCCGGCTCGGGATTCTTGACGATCAGCTGGCCGCTTCCATCGGTGTAATGGTCGATGAAGTACGTGGTGATCGCGTCGTGCGCTCGCTCGTTGGGGTGGAAAGACTCGTTCCCCTTTCGCCACCACGAATCGTCGCCCAGGCGCGCGCCGTTGATCCATGGCTCCTCGCTGCACACTCCATGGCCAGCAGTAACCGAGGTGATGTCAACGTACACAACGCCCGCGTCATCGGCCGCCTCTTCTATCGCCTCGTTCACGGTCGGGAGCACGGAACCCTTGAGCCAGGCTCGCTCGTCGTCGGAGATGGAGGTCATGCCGGCGCACCAGGTAGCGGGGTCGTCGATGACGCTGGGGTATCCGAAGCTGACGATGGTCGCTGGGGAGAACTCCGACCGAAGCGTCTCCAGCGTCGTTCGAACGTTGCGGAACATCGAGCCGTTGATCGTTGAAATCGCGCGGATACGGAAGTCGAGATCGGTGCAGTCATGGACGATGCACTCTTCGATGATGTCAGCGAAACCGGCATCATTGCCCCCGATTCCGATCGTGATCAGGTCCGGCGGTCCGCCGTTTCCGGCGAAATCCTTGACGGTGTCGAATTGGCTCTTGCCGCCGTGCACACCCGGTGGCGAGTCGGGGAACCTCGCCTCCGGGCCCACCCCGGCACCGACGTGCTTCGTCTCCGCCCCACTGCAGGCGACGAAAATAGCGTTTGCCGATGAAATGCCCAGGCGCTCGCGAATCTGATTCGGATAGGCGCGACCGTGGCGATGGCAGAGGTTCTCGTACTTGACGAGCTTGCGACCGAGCAGTCCGCGCGGTTTACGCGTGGATCCCGTCGCGGTTTGACAGCCACTCCAGAACAGGCTCCAGCGCTGGGTCGTTCCCTCGAAGTACTTGCCCTCGTGCAGGTCGGTCCCGCAGTCGTAGCGGAGGCCGTCATATCCGATCAGTCCCTCGCCCGAACTGTAGGAATCGCCGAACTCCACCATCCGGATGGGGCGGCTGCCCACCGCGTCGTCGTGAACAACGAGGTTGTCGATCGCGAATCCAGCGGCCTCGTACTCAACGGCCTTCACCGTGAAGCTGGCAACCCCACGGTAAAAGACGTCGATCCGGTTGATCGCGAACGACTGTGCCCTGGTCGAGCCGATCAGGTCGCCAGCAGCATCGAAATACTGGATTTCGACGGAGTTGCGGTTGTCTATGAAGCCCACATCGAGGGTGAAGCCGTTTACCGTGGTGGGCGTCGTCGTACCGGGAGTGGTGAACTTCCCAGAAATATCGCCAAAGAACCGCGGCGTACCGGACAAAACCGGCGCGGTCGGGTTGGAATTGTCAATGCTGAGAAAGACATCGCTGCTGAAGACAACCCCGCGATCGGAATACTCGTCGTCGATTTCCGTGCCGAGCGGAAGCTCGTCAAAGGTGATCGCATCCGGGTCGGGTGCGTCCAGGACTGAGGCGTGAGCCTGCGCCTTTGGCACAGCAGCCGAAGAGCTCGGGTGCTGCACAGGCACGCCGTTGTCAACTCCGACCCCGGCGCTGGCCGGAACCGTCGCGATACATGAGACAAGGGCCGACAGCCCCACGAGCGCACCCCGTATCCACCCCACGAATCTCCCCCCGTCAGACGACAAACACTTAAATCATGTTGTGCACTAGACCAAAACGGTATCGACTAGTCAAGTCCGGACAAGGTCCAGCTCGCGCCAGGGGCCCTCGCCGGCCATCGGCTGGGTGCGGCCGTCGAGCCAGTCGGGCTGCAGGTCGTCGTAATGCGGGCTCGCCGGGTGGCCGGACTGGCCGGTGAACATCTGCCAGCGCGAGCGCTCCGGGGCGGTCGGGTCGGCGACCATGCGCCAGCTCGGCGCCCAGACGGCCTTGTAGGGGTCGTTGGGGTCGTAGGCGATCTGGCTCACGGTCTCCTGCGCGCCGCCGGCCCGCAGGCTGCGGTTGAGCAGCTTGCGCAGCAGCGGGTTCGCCTCGCCCAGCGCGTGCGGGAACTCCATCTCGTGCACGTGCCCCCAGCGCCAGTCCTCGGGATCGGGGCCGAAGCGCTCGCCGAGGTCGTCGAGGGCGCCGCTCAGCGCCTCCAGCACGAGCCCGTCCCAGGGGCGGCCGATCAGGTCCTCGTCGCCCTCCTCCCAGAGCTTCATCAGGTGCGAGTGCCAGCGCCAGGGCGAGGTGACGTGGGGCATGAAGCCGTTGTCGGCGCGGTCGAGCCAGCGCTCGCAGAGGTCGCGGTCGCCGATCGCCGATCGCGCCACCTCGCGCCCCAGCCGCAGCAGGAATGCCTGGTAGATCGTGCCCGCGACCGAGTCGGGGTCGAGCCGGCCGTCCCAGCTGCGCAGCCGCTCGAGCGCGCTGATCTCGCGCTGCCCGGCGGGGCTGAGCCGGCCGAGGCGCCGCGCCGCCTCGAGCCCGGGCAGCGAGAGGTTGTCGGACTGCATCGCCTCGAAGCCCTCGATGTCGTGCTCGTCGCCGGCCCGCAGCAGCTGCTCGATCCGCTTCGCGCGGTAGCCGTCGAGCCACTCGCTGGTGATGTGGTGCGGGTACTCGTCGCCGACGATGCGGTTGTTGGCGGTGACGAGGAAGTCGCTCTCGGGGTCGACGACCGCGGGCAGCTCGTCGTAGGGGATCGTCCCCTCCCACTCGAACTCGCCCTCCCAGCCGGGCTTCGGCAGGTCCGGGCAGCCGCCCTTGCGCAGCGGCAGGCGGCCGATCAGCTTGTAGCCGATCGAGCCGTGCCGGTCGGCCCAGATCAGGTTGGAGGCGGGCGAGGTGTGGCCCTCAAGGCTGGCGACGAGCTCGGGCCCGGAGCGGATCCCGTGCAGGTCGAACATCCCCTTGAACGCGGTCGGCGCGTCGAGCGCGATCCAGCGCAGCGCCAGCGGCTCGGCCTCGTCGGCGCCGAGCGCCGCGTTGACCAGCGGGCCGTGGTGGGTGAGGCGGACGTCGAGCGGCTCGGGCTCCTCGCGCCCCTTGACCGCGATCTCCTCGCGCACGATCTCCAGCGGCCGCCACTCGCCTTCGAACAGGTAGCGGTCATCCTCGACCCGCTCGACGAAGAGGTCCTGAACGTCGGCCATCACGTTGGTGAAGGTCCAACAGACGTCGTTGTTCTGGCCCATGTAGACGCCGGGCATGCCCGGCAAGGAGGCGCCGCGGACGAAGCGGTCGCCGAGCGTGAGCCCGACCTGGTACCAGATGCCCGGCATGCTCGGCGGCAGGTGCGGGTCGCCGGCGATCAGCGGCGAACCGGTCGCGCTGAGGGCGCCGCTCACTGCCCAGTTGTTCGAGCCGCTGGCCTCCGCGGCCATCCCGATCGCGCCGCGCACGGCGTCGATCTGCTCGGCGAGGGCGAGGCCGTCGCCCGACCACGGTTCCTGGCTGACGACCGGGTTGTCGGCGGGGTAGCCGGGGTCGAGCCTTGCCGCCAGCTCGGGGCCGAGCTCGCGGGTCATGTCGGCGCGCAGCAGCTCCTTCTCCCAGTTGGTCGAGAGCCCGAAGGCGAGCAGCTTGCCGAGGCCGAGGATGTCGGCCGGGCGCCACGGCTCCCACTCCAGCCGCAGCAGCTGCATCTCGAACGGCAGCGCCTTGGCGCTCGCGGCGGCGGCGTTGACGCCTTCGCAGAAGCGCTCGAGCAGGGCGCGCAGCTCGGGATCGAGCGTCTCCGCCTCGCGCTCGGCGGCGCGGCGCATGCCGAGCGTGCGCATCAGCCGGTCGACGGGCAGCCCCTCGGCGCCGGCGAACTCGGAGACCCGGCCGGAGAGCGCGCGGCGGTAGAAGTCCATCTGCCAGAGCCGGTCCTGGCCGTGGCAGAAGCCCTCGGCGAACCAGATGTCGGCGGCGCTCTGCGCCTCGATGTGCGGCACCGCCCAGCGATCGCGCCGCACCCGCACCGGCCCCTCCAGCTGCGGCAGCTCGATCTTCCCCTTCGCCTTCGGCAGCGGCCGCCGGGCAAGGAAGTGCCAGGCGGCAGCGGTCGCCGCCGCAGCCAGCCCGGTCCCCGCGGCCCCCGCCACAAGTCCCGCTCGCGCCGCCTTCCCACCGTTCATCCGCCAACTGTACTGGCTGGCTGGCCAGTACCGCGCTGGGAAGCATTCCGATACTTTTCCCGCGGTCTGAGGTTGTGACCGGGCAGATGCGGATCGCGGGAAGACATGGCGGCGGGATCCTGGCGTGCTGCGTCGCACTCCTGGTTGCGCTCGCGCTGCCGGCCTTCGCCGTAGCACGACCCGGCGCCCTCGATCGCGGCTTCAACCGCAGCGGCAAGGTCGTCACGGTCCTACCCGATCCGGGCCGGATCCGCTCGTATCCCAACTACGCCGTCCCGTTCGAATTCGCCCCCGGGCGGGTTGCGATGGCCACCGCGCCGGGCGGCAAGCTGGTCGTCGCCACCAGCCAGGCGATCGTCCGCTACCTCGCCAACGGCCGGCGCGATCGCAGCTTCGGCGGCGGCGGCGCCGTGCCGATAGAAGGCCTCGACGGCTTCCGCTTCCAGCTCGCCGACGTCGCCGTCGACTCCCAGGGCCGCACCTTGATCGCGGGCACGACGAAGGCAACGAACGGCATCGGACTGGAGGGGCAACCGGTGGCGGGGCCGATTCCCAGCATCGGGACCGTGCGTCGCTACAGCGCGGACGGCCAGCCCGACACCAGCTTTGGCGGTGGCGGGATCGTCCGCTCCTTCTTCGGCGCCCCGCCCGCGACCTTCGAGGGCGAGGCCTACTCCGAGCCGACGGTCTCGCTGCTCGGTCTCGCGGTCGACGGCGAGGACCGTCCCGTCTTGAGCGGCAGCTCCGTCGACGAGGTCGGCCGCTGCGGCTCCTCCGACGCCCGCTACCAGCGCTCCCAGGCCTTCGTCGCCCGGATGGCCGTCGGCGGCGGACCCGATCCGGGCTTCGCCTCCGGCTCCTCCGCGGCGATCCGCGGGCTCGCCTGGCTCGACCTCCCGACGCCCCGAGGGGATGGCGCCTTCGCCGTCGGCGGCAGCGCCGACCCCTGCCACGAAAGGCCGAACGAACCATCGGTCGTAGCAGCGTTTGGCAGCAACGGCCTCAACCCGATCTTCGGCGGCGACGGCCTCTGGTCGCGTCCCTTCATGCGCGTGTCCGACCTCGCGGTTGCACCGGGTGGCAGGGTCGTGCTGCTGGCGCGGACGATCGAACTGAAGCGCGGCAAGTGGGTCGAGTCGGCCGGGCGGGCGATCCGGCTGAACCGTAACGGCTCGCTCGACCGCCGCTTCGGCAAGCGCGGCGAAGCGGCCGTGGGGCTGCCGCGACGCGCCTCGCTCGCGGCGCTCGCTGTGGACCGCGGGGGACGCGTCCTGCTCGCGGGCACCATGCGCCGCAAGACCCGGGCCAAGCGCGGACGCAAGCCGCGGACGCAGCTCCAGTTCCTCCTGGTACGCACCACGGCAGCCGGTAGGCCCGACCGCCGATTCGGCCGCCGCGGCCGCGTAGCAACCGGCTTCGGCGGGCGTTCCAATGTCCGCGCTGCCGAGATCCTCGTCGATCGCGCCAACCGGATCATGATCGGCGGCAAGTTCTCCGGCCCGAAGAGCGGCAACGCCTTCGCGATCGCCCGCTACCGCGGCGGCCGCTGAGCCGCCGCCGCGCCCGCTACTCGATCAGGGCGGCCGACAACCGTCCCTCGGCTTCTAGCTTCTGTAGGTGGGCCTCCATCACCAGGGATCAGTTGGCTGGCCAGCGTGTTTGCTTCGCATATTGTTCCGCACGATGCAGAGCGGGATCCGGCACCCCAGAACAACTGACCGCGTGCGTGTTTTTCTGGCCAAGGCCCCGCTGTCGCTCCTCGTGCTCGAGTTCATCGCGGTGGTCGTGCTGTTTTCGCTGATCCTCGCCGTTGGCTTCGCCCTTACCGCCGACGGCGGGGACTCACCGAGCTTCTTGGAATGGTGGAAGGAGGAGGCTTTGACCCTGCTCTCCTTCCCCACCGATCAGACGTTGGGCCAGGACGCGGGTGCCGGCCGCGCCATCCTGCAACTGACCGCGGCGGTCGCGGGCGTAGTCTTGCCAGCACTGTTCGTCGGCGCGATCGTCCTGAAACTGTTCATCTCGCCAAAGCTGTTCACCATGCGCAAGAAAGCCGCGGTCTTGGCCAACGATCCCGACGACCCGCGACTCGCGCGAGGTGGGCACCACCTCGCTGTTCGTGGCTACAGTTCGACCGGATTCGATCTGCTCGACATCGTTTTCTCGGCCGTGATCCGCTTCGAGCGCGTCGAAGGCAACGGCACCGCCACGCTGTTGCACCGGCCGCTGCAAGTTGCCAACCCCCACTACGCGGTAGGCAGCACCCACGTGCCGTATACGTTGGCGATCCCGATTGACGATGGCGATTGGGCCGAGGGCGCTGGGGGGCGACTCGCCACGCTGCAGGGATTCCCGATCGACGCAAGCGCGGACATCATTGTCACGGTCAAGGGCAGCATCCCGGAGCTCAGCTCCGACTTCACCGAGGCACATGATTTTCCCCTCGCCACCCACCTCAGCCACACCCCCTATGCCGGTCTGACCGTCGACTACGGCAAGCCATCCAAGTCGTGGGACGGTTGGGAGGAATTCGATGAGCGCTAGGCGGATCCTCGGCTACGTATTCGGCTATGGCACGCTCGCCGACCCAGGAGACTGGCTGCTACATCGCTACCCCGGGGAGTTCGAGGACCCTGCCTATGTCTTGATCGATGGCTTTCGGCGACACTGGGACCTGGCTGCAGACAACGCCGACAGCGCACACGACCACAAGTACCACGCGGCCGTCGGGACCGAGAAGCGCGAGGAGATATTCGTAGCGGCACTCGGCCTTGAGCACGACGAAGCGACGACCTGCAACGGCGTCGCGATACCCGTCGATGAGGAGCGCCTTGGCTGGTTCGAGCAGCGCGAGGGCCTGCTTTACGACCGAGTGACGATCGACCCGGAACGAATCAACGTGTCCCTCGACGGCACGCTCTGGACCTACTTCCCCAAGCCCTCCGCGCTGAAGGCGTTCGAGCGTGGGCGCAGGCGTGAAAAGGCCTTCGTCCCCCGCTACTACGTTGAGATGGTGCCCGCCGCCTTTGCGGCGCGGGGCGAGGCCGAGCTCGCCGCCTACGAAGCCTCGACTCGCCAACCACGCTGCCCGGTTCGAGATCTGGAGCTGATCAGGGCGCCGGGCGACGCCGGCATCTAGGCAAAAGGCGGCGGGTGGTGCAGCCGTCCCTCGGCTTCGAGCTTCTGCAGGTGAGCCTCCATTACGAGGGCGGCGGCGGCGCGGAGCTCGGCGGGGACGTCGGACCAGGCGTCGGCGAGCAGCGCCTGCTTCGAGCGCTCGCCGCGTTCGAGGGCGGCGAGCAGGCGGCGCTCGCGCATCTCGCGGTGCTCGACGTACTCGGTCAGCTTCGCGGCGGGGTCGGTCACCCAGGGGCCGTGGCCGGGGCAGATCAGCTCGATCGGCTCTGACTGGAGCAGGCGCAGCGAGTCCATGTAGGCGGCGAGCGAGCCGCCGTCGGGCGGGACGAAGGTCGAGCCCTCGCCGAGCACGATGTCGCCGGCGAAGCAGATGCCGTCGCCGCTGAGCAGGCAGACATGATCGGCGGCGTGGCCGGGGGTGGCGAGCGCGCGCAGGCCGCCGTGCTCCTCGCCGTCGCCGGGCAGCACGACCTCGGCATCGAGCCGCTGCGCCCCGTCGGCATGGTCGCCGTGGCTGTGGGTGAGCAGGACGACGCCGATCCCGTCGCGCTCCGCGGCCGCCTCCCGCACCGCCTCCAGGTGCCCCGCGTCGTCCGGCCCCGGATCGATCACGACACAGGGATCGGCCCCGTACAGGTAGGTGTTCGTCCCCGCCAGCGTCATCGGCCCGGGGTTGGGCGCGACGATCCTCAGGATCTCCTCGTGTCCTGGCGCTTTTCCTGTCATATGGACGGGAAACGCGCCAGGCGCGCGCTCAGGCTGCGGCCGCAACCTCGGACGCGATCGCCTCGCGCGCCTCGTCAGGTTCGAGCACGACCAGGTCGCCGGCGCCGCGCAGGATCTCGCGCACGAGCCAGGAGGTGCCGGCGTAGGGCAGCTCGACGACGACGGCGCCGTCGGCCAGCTCCTCGACCACGGTGCGCTCCTCGCGCAGCCAGCGGGCCCGCTCCGGCGAGACCCAGACGCGGGCGACCTGCGCGGTCGGCACCTCGCCGTCGGTCATCCAGCCCTCGACCCCGGCCAGCTCTTCGACCTCCTGGCGCGGCTCGTAGGTCTCCTCGCCCGGGGTCGCCTCCTTGATCCGTTCGAGCTTGAAGTGGCGGATCCCCTCTTTGGTCAGGTCGTAGCACTCGACGTACCAGCCCTCGCGCCCGTTCTCGAGCCGGTAGGGCTCAACCCGGCGCTTGGTGAACTGATCCTCGTTCTCCTTGTAGTACTGGATCTCGAGCACGCGGCGGCCGGCGATCGCCTCGTTGACGGTCCGCGCCACCTCCAGGTCACCGCCGCTGCCGGCGGCGATCTCCAGCCCCTCCTCGGAGGGGTCGTGGCCGAGCGCCGTGACGATCTTCTCGCGGGCGGTCTGCAGGCCGCCCTGCGGCAGGTGGTCGCCGAAGAGGTCGATCGCCGCGATCAGCGCCTTCGCCTCCAGCGGCAGCAGCCGCGCCGGGCGGGCGAAGTTGTCGCCGTAGGGCTCGGAGTCGACCTCGATCTCGTCACCGACGACTTCCGCGTAGAGCACGTAGGTGCCGCCGCCGAAGTTGACGACGTTGAGCAGGTCGATGTCCTCCTGCAGCTCCTCGGCGGTCAGCTCCAGGCGGGTGCGCAGCTCCGAGGCGCTCAGCCGCTCGCCTTTCTTCGCCGAGTCGATCAAGAGGCCGGCCAGGGTGACGAGGCGGGCGAAGCGCTCGGGCCGGATCGCCGCCTCGCCGCGGCCGTTGGCGCGCGCCCGCGCCGGCGCCTCGCGCAGCGGCCGGTCGACGACCTCGGCGGTCTCGAACTCGCCGTGGTGGCGGTCGTGCAGGCGGTCGAGCCGCTCGCGCGCCTCCTCGCGCAGCTCCTCGGGCTCCAGCACCTCGGCGTTCTGGCGCCAGCGCAGCACCCAGGCGATCAGCTCGCGCGGCGAGGCGTAGTCGGTCTCGAGCACCGAGCCCTTGCCCGGGGCGTCGTCGGCCTTGCGCGCCGGGCGCAGCTCGCCGTAGGCGCCGAAGTCGCGCTCGATCAGCCAGGAGATCCGGTCGCGGACGAAGATCTTCGCCGTGGCGCGGATCTCGCCCAGCTGCCAGTCGGCGCGCTGGCCGTAGTCGCGGCGGTCGAAGTTCTCGGGCGGCGAGAAGTCGTGCTCGGCCTTGGAGGCGTAGCCGACCTTGCCCTGGATCCGTGAGAGGCGGAAGACGCGCACCGCATCGCGCTCGTGCGCGTGGCCGATCAAATAGAACTGGCCGGAGCGGAAAACCAGGTGGAAGGGGTCGACCCTGCGCTTCTCGGTCTCGTCGCGCTCCATCGTGTAGTAGGTGAACTCGATCGTCTTGCGGCGCGAGATCGCGGTCTCGATCTTCGACAGCCGCTGCGAGAGGTCGCGCCCCCCGGCCGAGGCGGTCATCGCCATCTCAACCGGCGCCCGGTCGCCCTCGCTGATCGGGTTCGGGTGGCCCCAGGCGACCTGCTGCAGGGCGAGCCGCAGCGGCTCGGCGTAGGCGAAGCCGCCGTCGGTGAGCAGCGAGAGCGCCGTGCTCAGCGAGGCCAGCTCCTCGTCCTCGAAGGAGATCGCGTCGAGGTAGAAGTTCTCCGGCGGCAGCGAGTAGAGCTCGGCCTCGAAGAAGCCCTCGCCCGGTTTCTCGACGCCGAGCTGGATGCCGAGGCTCTCGAGCTCGGCCCGGTCGGCGTAGAAGCGGCGCGCGAAGGCGTCGTCGTTCATGTCGCTGTAGCCCTCGACCTCGCGCTTGATCTCCAGCGCCGAGACCGGCCTGCCCTGTGCCATCAGGAACGAGATCAGCGAGAGCTGGCGGATCAGCTTCTCGGTGTCCTTTGCCACGAGTCCAGAATAGTGACGGCGGCGCGGCGGACCCCGGCCGGATACCGCTCTATTCCCGCATTTTGCGGTGCTGCTGGACGTTCAGGCGGCTTGGCGGTGGCTGCCGAAGTACGCCGAGCCCGAAAGCGCCCGGTCGAAGCCCGACCAGGACTCGCCGGCCGGCAGCTCGCGCTCGAGCCGGTCGAAGCTGCCGAGGCGGCCGCCGAGGTTGTCGATCATGTGGACGAGCACCGCCTCGCGCGTCGCCGGCACGACCGGCGAACCGTGTTCGAGCGAGCCGTGATGGCTGAGGATGATGTGCAGGACCGCCTGCGCGAGGCCGGGGTCGAAGCCGGCGATCTCCTCGATCTCGCGGCGCACCGTGTAGTAGCCGAGCGGGATCTCGCCCTGCAGCCGGCCGGCGTCGGTGAGGTCGATCGCCAGCGGGTCGTCGTTGTAGGCGATCGTCTTGCCGATGTCGTGCAGCAGCGCGCCGGCGACCGCCACCTCGCGGTCGATGCCGGGGAAGAAGTTGGCGGCGGCGCTGACCGCCTGCGCGACCGAGACCGTGTGCTCGAGCAGCCCGTGGCGGTAGGCCTGGTGGTAGCGCTTCGCCGCCGGCGCGTCGCGGAAGCGGGCCCAGATCGGCGAGCGCTCGCCGAAGAACCGTTCGAGCAGGTCGCGCAGCTGCGGCTCCTGCACCGTCTCCAGCAGCTGGCGCAGCTTCGCCTCGAGCTCCTCGAAGGAGACCTCGGACTCGGCGGCGAGCTCGGCCTCCTCGTAGCTGCCGGGCTCGGCCGCGGCCAGCTCGGAGAGCTTGATCTTCGGCCCCCAGCGCTCGCTGACCTCGAAGACGCCGCCGAGCAGCACCGCGGAGCCGGGCGCGGCGAGCGCATAGAGCGCCTCGGCGTCCTCCCAGGCAACGGCCTCGGCGCCGCCGCTGGCGTCGCCGAGCGCCAGCCGCAGCCAGGGCTCGCCGTTGCGCTTGCGCCGCAGCTCGCGCTCGCGCACCGCGTAGACGCCCTTGACCCGCTGCCCGTCCTCGAGCTCGCCGAGCGGCACGCGGGGGGATGCCGCCGGGGCGGCGGGCGGAGCGGCCGGGGCCGAGTCGGCAGAGGGCTCGGGCGGCGGCTCGGAACTGTCGATCAGCGCCTGCTGAGTCATCGTCAGATCACGGTAAAGGCGGGTGCGGACGGGTCGTCGCCCCGGCGTGAGGTCGTCGCTTGTCGCCCTATGGGAGACAAAAGACGACCTCGCTAAACGGCGCCGCCGAGCCAGTGGCCGAGGGCGACGGCGGCGAAGCCGGCGATCAGCGAGAGGCCGATGTTGAGCCAGACCAGGTGCGTGTGGCCGGACTCGGCGAGCCGGTGCGAGTCGAGGATCCAGGTCGAGAAGGTGGTGAAGGAGCCGATCCCGCCGCCGGCGACGATCACCAGCGCCTGCCCTTCCAGCGCCACCCCGGCGACGAGGCCGAGGGCCAGCGCGCCGCCGATGTTGATCGCGAGGATGCCGAGCGGGAAGGGGTGGTCGCTGCGCGCGGTCACCGCGGCGTCGATCAGGAAGCGCCCCGCGGCGGCAGCTCCGCCCAGCAATCCGACCGCGACCCAGCCGGCCGCGCTCAAGCTGCCGTCTCCGGGCGCTGCTCGACCGCGATGCCAATGCGGACGAAGGCGTAGCCGACGACGAGCGTGGCGGCGACGTAGGCGGTGGCGAGGCCGAGGTGGCCGCCGTCGACGAGCTCGAACAGCTCCAGCTGCAGGGCCGAGAAGGTGGTCAGCGTGCCGCAGATCCCGGTCGTGAGGAAGGGGTGCGCGAGGCTGTCCTCCGGGTGGTCGCGCAGGCGGGCGACGAAGTAGCCGAGCAGCAGTGCCCCGGCCATGTTGACCGCGAAGGTCGCCCACGGCCACTCCCCCGCCCCCTGCGGCGCCGCCTCTGCCAGCCCGACCCGCGCCAGCGCCCCAAGCGTGCCCCCGGCATAGATCGCCGCCAGCCGCCGCAGGTCGAATCGATTGGCTCGCATCAGGAAGGTCTCCTATCGTCGTCGAAGGACGTAACAGGGACCGTCAGCGGACTCAACCGCGGTTCTGGACGAGCGAGCCCCATCGCTCGTCCAGAATGCTATGTGATTCAAGGTGGGGCCAACCGTGTTAGTGAACTTCTTGAATGATCGTCCACCGCTCTTCTTCGGATAGAACGCCCGCGAATGGAGTGCTTTGGCGCATGTCTCGCATGTGCTGACTGTCTTCGACCAACAGAACCCTGATCTGGGAGCAGGGAAGGTCTATGAGCTCGCGCCATTTCGCCTCCCAGTGCGGATGTATGTGGTTTTCGTCCGCAAGCCAGTCCAGACGTTGTCGCGCTTGATCGAGGATCTTGTCGTTCAATCGTTCGGCGATGAGGCGATGCATGGCGATGCTGCGAAGCTCGGCCGTACGGTGGCCCCTCGGCGTGCGCTGTGAATCCATGGCCGGCATTCTTACAGTTAGAACATTTCATTGAAGAATATCGATGAAGTGGATAGCCTCTACTACCGATGCCTGCCACCGAGCTGCCTGTGATCGAGTGCTGTACGCCGCTGGCGGGGTCCTCGCTCTCCGACGAGCGGGCGGCGGAGCTGGAGACGGTGATCAAGGCGCTGGCCGACCGGCACCGGTTGCGGATCGTCAACCTGCTGCTGCGCGCCGACGGCGAGCCGGTCTGCGTCTGCGAGGTGCAGCCGCTGCTCGGGCTCTCGCAGGGGACCGTGAGCCACCACCTCAAGCTTCTGGTCGAGGCGGGGATCGTCGCCCGCGAGACGCGCGGCACCTACAGCTACTTCAGCCTCGTCCCGGGTGCGCTCGACACCGTGCGCGACGTCTTCTCGGGAGTCGAGCGCGTCGCTGCCCCCGGCAACGGCGACGTCGCCGCCTGCTGCTGAGATGAACGGGCGCCCGGACCTGCTGCGCCGCTCGGCCGCCGAGGGGATCGGCGCGTTTGCGCTCGTCTTCGCCGGCTGCGGCGCGATCGTCACCGACGCGGTCAACGACGGGGTGCTGGGCGCGGTCGGGGTCGCGCTCGTCTTCGGCCTCGTGATCATGGCGATGGTCTACGCCACCGGCCACCTCTCGGGCGCCCATCTCAACCCGGCCGTGACCCTCGCCTTCGCCCTCACCCGCCACTTCCCGCGCCGCGAGGCCGCCGCCTACGTCGGCGCGCAGCTGCTCGGCGCGCTCGCGGCGGCGGCGCTGCTGCTCGCGGTCTGGCCCAGCGAGCCGGCCTCGCTCGGGGCGACCGTGCCGAGCGTCGGCGCCGGCAGCGCCTTCGTCTACGAGCTCGTGCTGACCGCCTTCCTGATGTTCGTGATCATGGCCGTGGCCACCGACACGCGCGCGGTCGGCGCCGGCGCGGCGATCGCGATCGGCGGCACGGTCGGCCTCGACGCCCTCTTCGGCGGCCCGGTCACCGGCGCCTCGATGAACCCGGCGCGCTCGCTCGGCCCCGGCCTCGTCTCCGGTGAGCTGACCGAGATCTGGATCTACATCACGGCCCCCGTCGCCGGCGCCGCCGTCGGCGCCCTGGCCTACCAGCTCGTCCGCGGCGCCTCGCGTTCGCCTTTTGCCGGGCCTGAGGCGACAAATGGCGAACACGACGGCCAGGCGGCCTCGTCCGAGGTCCAGGCCTGATGGCGCGGGCGCTGTTCGTCTGCCTGCACAACGCCGGGCGCTCGCAGATGAGCCAGGCGCTGTTCGAACGCGCTGCCGGCGGCCGCCACGAGGCGCGCTCGGCCGGAACGACGCCGAGCGAGCGCGTCCACCGCGAGGTGGTCGAGGCGATGGCCGAGCTCGGCATCGACCTCAGCCGCCGCGTCCCCCGCGAGCTCAGCCGTGCGGATGCCGAGTGGGCCGACGTCGTCGTGACGATGGGCTGCGGCGACGAGTGCCCCTACATCCCCGGCAAGCGCTACGTCGAGTGGGACCTGCCCGACCCCAAGGGCCGCCCGCTGGAGGAGGTCCGCGCGACCCGCGTGGAGATCGCGACCCGCGTGGAGGCGCTGCTCGCCGAGCTAGGCTGACCTCGCCCATGAGCGAGATCGGCATCTTCGCCGCGGTCCTGTTCGGCTACGGCCTCGTCTCGAGGCGACTCGAACGGCTCTGGATCAGCGCGCCGATGGCCTTCGTCGCCGCCGGCATCGTGCTCGGGCCGGACTGCCTCGGCCTGATCTCGCTCGAGCTGACCAGCGAGACCGGGCTGCTGCTGGCCGAGGCGGCGCTCGTCGTCGTCCTCTTCGCCGACGCCTCGCGGATCGACGTGACCGCGCTGCGCGAGAGCCGCGCGACGCTGCCGGCGCGGCTGCTCGGCATCGGCATGCCGCTGACGATCGCGCTCGGCACCGCGGCCGGGGCGCTGCTGCTGACCGGGATCGACTTCTGGGAGGCGGCGATGATCGCCGCCGTGCTGGCGCCGACCGACGCCGCCCTCGGCCAGGCCGTCGTCTCCAGCGAGGCGGTGCCGAAGCGGATCCGCCAGGCGGTCAACGTCGAGAGCGGGCTCAACGACGGGCTCTCTATTCCCTTCCTCTTCCTCTTCACCGGCCTCGCCCTGAGCGAGACCGGCGTCGACGCCGGCGACTGGCTCGGCTTCGCCGCCGAACAGATCGGGCTCGGCGCGCTGGTCGGGATCGGGGCGGGGCTTGCCGGCGGCGTGCTCGTCGACCGCGCCGAGCAGCGGGACTGGATCACCCCGGCCCTCGCCCAGCTGGCGATGCTGGCGCTGGCGCTCGGCGCCTGGGCGCTCGCCGGCGAGCTCGGCGGCAACGGCTTCATCGCCGCCTTCGCCGCGGGCCTCGCCGCCGGCCGCGTCGCCAAGAGCCACTGCGCTTCGATCCTCAACTTCACCGAGGACGAGGGCCAGCTGCTCAACCTCGCCGTCTTCTTCCTCTTCGGGATCAGCGCGATCGGCTTCCTCGAGGGGGCCGGCTGGGAGGTCGTGCTCTACGGCGCGCTCAGCCTCACCGTGATCCGCATGCTCCCGGTCGCGCTCGCGCTCGCCCGCTCCGGCCTGCGGCCGGTCTCGGTCGGCTTCATCGCCTGGTTCGGCCCGCGCGGGCTCGCCTCGATCATCCTCGCCCTGGTCGTGATCGAGGAAGAGCCCGACCTGCCCGGCATCTCGACCCTGTTCGCGGCGATGACCGTGACCGTGCTCGCCAGCGTCGTCGCCCACGGGATCAGCGCGCGGCCGCTGACCCGCGCCTACGGCCGGCGGATCGCCGCCGGCGACGAGGACGCCGCCGAGATGCAGCCGGCGGCGGAGATGCCGGTGCGCGGCTCGCTCGCCGAACGGCTCTGAACGCGGCGGCGCGGCGCGGCGCTCAGCGGGTCAGGCCGCCGACGCAGAGCGCGGGCGCGGAGTAGGAGCCGTTCTCGTTGCGGAACGGGGCGACGTTGGCCTCGATCGCCTCGTAGGTGGCCCGGCGCTCGTCCTCGCCGAGCACCTTGATCGCGTAGGCGAGCGGGCCCGCGAGCCGGACCAGCGAGTCCCAAAGGTCGTCGAAGTCCTTGTAGGTGAACTCGAAGCCGATCTCCTCCAACTCGGGGTCGCCGAAGCCGGCGCCGGTGACCAGCGAACGGATGCGGTCGTGGTCGGCCAGCGCGAAGATCCCCGGCGCGCCCGGTTCCGGCGGCGGCATGTGGCCGCGTTCGACCAGCGTTTTCGCCGGCACTGCGGCCCAGGGGTTCTTCTCCGGCGCAGCCCAGAAGGCGAAGGCGAGCGGGCCGCCGGCGTGCAGCACGCGCTTGGTCTCGCTCAGAGCCGCGGCCGGGTCGGCCATCAGCATGTAGCCCCAGCGGCAGACGGCGCTGTCGACGCTTTCGTCGTCGAGGTCCATGCGCTCGGCGTCGAGCACGCGGTACTCGACGTTGGTCAGCCCGCGGCCGTCGCCGATCCGGCGCGCCGCCGCGACCATCTCCGGCGAGAAGTCGGTGCAGAGCACGTGGCCGCCGTCGCCGACCCGTTCGGCCGCCTGCATCCCCAGATCGCCGGGGCCGGCGGCGATGTCGAGCACCGTCTCGCGCAACTGCGGATCGAGCTTTTCGAGGATCCAGTCGTTGACCACGCCGGCGCTCTCGCTCATCCATTTCGCCCGCGCCTCCCACCCGGCGGCCATCTCGTCCCAGGTCTCGAGGCTGCGCTCGCGGTACTCGTCCAGGTCGATGTTCATCGCTACCTCCACTTCGTCGCTCGCTTGGGGGCGACCGTAGCGAGTCTCGGGCGGCGCGGCGGCCTCGGGTAGATTCCCGCCCGTGAAGGGCATGCGGTACATCGCCTTGGCCGAGGCGACGAGCTTCATCGCGCTGCTGATCGCCTCCGTGCTCAAACGGACCGGGGGCGGCGAGCTGGGCGTGCAGATCCTCGGGCCGATCCACGGCGCGCTGTTCATCGTCTACGTGATCGTCGCCCTCAACGTGCGCCGCGAGCTCGGCTGGACCGGCATGACGACCTTCTGGGTGCTGGTCGGCGCGGTCGTCCCGTTCGGCGGCTACGTCGTCGACTGGTGGCTGCTGCGCGAGGCGAGGCGCTCGCCCGCATGAGGCTCTGTCGCTTTCAGGCCGAGGACGGCGGCCCCGCGCTCGGTGTGGTCGAGGGCGAGGAGGTCGTCGACCTCACGGCGAGCGGCGCGCCGGCCGAACCGGCGCGGGCGCTCGACGAGCTCGGGCTGGCGCGGCTGGCGGAGCTCGCCGCCGGCTCGCCGCGGCGGGCGCTCGCCGACGTCCGCCTGCTCGCCCCGGCGGCGCCGCGCAAGTACCTCGCGATCGCGCTCAACTACCGCGACCACATCGCCGAGATGGGGATGGAGGCGCCCGAAGTGCCGGTCTTCTTCAACAAGCAGGCGACCTGCGTGGTCGGCCCCGGCGCCGAGATCCACATGCCCAAGGTCTCGACCTTCCTCGACTACGAGGCCGAGCTGGCGCTGGTGATCGGCAAGCGCTGCCGCCACGTCTCGCCCGAGGACGCGCCCGCGGTGATCGCCGGCTACACCTGCGCCAACGACGTCAGCGTGCGCGACTGGCAGGGCAAAGCGCAGACGATGACGATCGGCAAGTCCTTCGACACCCACGGCCCGCTCGGGCCCTGGCTGGTCACCGGCGACGAGCTCGGCGACCCGGGGCACCTGGCGATCCGCTGCTGGGTCGGCGAGGAGCTGCGCCAGGATGCGCGCACCAGCGAGATGGTCTTCGACTGCTTCCAGCAGGTCTCCCACCTCTCGGAAGCGTTCACGCTCGAGCCCGGCGACGTGATCGCCACCGGCACCCCCGCCGGCGTCGGCCTCGGCCGCCAGCCGATACGCGACAACCTGCTGCAGGTCGGGCAGGAAGTGCGGGTCGGGATCGAGGGGATCGGCGACCTGGTCAACGCCGTGGTCGAGGAGCCCGAGGGCTTCGTCGCCGGCGAAGCGGCCTGAACGGTGACAGCGGGCTTCGGACCGTGCTGACCGATCGGATCGAGAGCTGGCGTGAGCAGGGGGCGATCGAGGAGGTCGCGGGGCGGCGTCTGTTCGTGCGCCGCCGCGGCGGCGGGAGCGAGGCGCCGCTGCTGCTCTACCTGCACGGCTTCCCCTCCAGCTCCTACGACTGGCGCGAGCTGCTGGCGCTGCGGCCCCGCGGCGAGGCGAGCATCTGCTTCGACTTCCTCGGCTTCGGCCTCTCCGAGAAGCCGCGCGACCACACCTACACCCTGGCCTGGCAGGCCGATGCGGCGGAGGAGCTGGTGCGGCGCGCGGGCTCGCCGCCGGTCTTCCTCGTCGGCCACGACATGGGCACCTCGGTCGCGACCGAGCTGATGGCGCGCGAGCTGCGTGGCGAACTCGGCTTCGCGCTGCGCGGGGCGCTGCTCTTCAACGGCAGCATGCTGCTGCACCTGGCGAAGCCGACCGTCGGCCAGCGCCTGCTGCGCGGCCCGCTCGGCCCGCTCTTCGCCCGCCTGACCAGCGAGCGCACCTTCACCGCCCAGTTCGGCCGCATCTTCTCCCCCGCCCACCCGCTCGGCGCCGAGGAGGCGGCCGACCAGTGGGCGCTGATCGCCGCGGGCGGTGGCCAGCGGATCGCCCACAAGACGATCCACTACATGGACGAGCGCGAACGCTTCACCGAGCGCTGGCACGGAGCGCTGCGCGAGTGGCCCGGCACGCTCACGCTGACCTGGGGCCTGCTCGACCCGGTCGCCCGGGTCGAGGTGCTGCGCGGCATCCAGGCGCTGCGCCCCGGTGTGCCCACGATCGAGCTGCCCGAGCTCGCCCACTACCCCCAGATCGAAGACGCCGCCCAGATCGGCGCCGCGCTCGACGCCGCGCTGGCGAGCGGTTAAGCGCCGGCAAGTCTGGACGAATCAATTAGTTTTCTTTGACTTCTTTAGTGTGCGGGCGTTATGTTCGTCCTATGAGCCCACCGGAGGAAGCCGCCGATCCGCGCTTTCGGATTCTCTCCGTCGACGGCGGCGGCATCCGCGGGCTGATCTCGGCGCTCGCGATCAAGGAGATCGAGAGGCGGCTGAGCGCGAAGCTCGGCCGCGAGGCGCGCATGGCGGAGTTCTTCCACCTCTTCGCCGGCACCTCGACCGGCGGCCTGATCGCGCTCGCGCTGACCTCGCCGAAGGGGCTCTCCGCGAGCGAGCTGGCCGCCCTCTACGTCGACGACGGGCCCCAGATCTTCTCCCGTGGCCTCGGCCGCAGGCTCGGCAGCGTCTGGGGCATCGGCGCCCCCAAGTACCCGGCGGGCCCGTTGCGCGCAGCGGTCGAAGACCGGCTCGGCGACAGCCGGGTCGGCGATGCCACCCGGGATCTGCTCGTCACGGCCTACGACATGACGCGCAGCGAGCCCCACTTCTTCAAGCGCTGGCGGGCGCAGCAGAGCGCCGAGCGCAACCCGCCGATTGCCGACGCGGCCCTCGCCACGGCGGCGGCGCCGACCTACTTCCCCTCGCACGGCTTCCACGGGCGCGCCCTGGTCGACGGCGGCGTCTTCGCCGCCAATCCGTCGGTCGCCGCGATCGCCGAAGCGCTCGGTCGCCAGAGCGACGAGCCGGCCGCGCTCGCCCCGGACGAGCTCTTCCTCGTCTCGATCGGCACCGGCGAGTTCGAGACCGGCTACGGCCAGGGCAAGGTCAGCAGGTGGGGCAAGCTTGGCTGGATCGCCGGCGGCGGCAGCGAGCCGCCGATTCTCGGCGCGATGCTCGGCGGCGCCTCCGACGGCGCCGACTACTGGGCCCACATGCTGCTGAATCATGCTCGCGGCGAAGGCGTCCCGTCTCCCGGCGAGCTGGGCCGCGGCCCCCGCTACTACCGCCTCCAGACCAAGCTCCAAGAGCCGGTCGCGATGGACGACGCCGGCCGCGAGACCCTCCGCGATCATCTCCCCGCCGCGGCCCGCAGGCTGATCGAGCAACGCAGTACCGAGCTCGACGCGATCGTCGCGACGCTCGACGCAGCCGGGCCGATCGCATAGCTCTTGCGCGGCCCGGGAGAGGCCTGGCTCACTCGATCAGCGTCGTCCGGTGACGGCTGGCGTCGTTGTTGGCAAGCCCTTGGTCGACGGTCCACACCCTTGCGTCGAGCCGCTCCGCCAGCTCCAGGTAGAAGGCATCGTTGGACTTCTTGTGCCGCTGCATTTCCAAGGCGATCTCGGTCGCCCGCGCCATGTTCGGGGTCTCGTCATAGCTCACGACGAGATTTTCGATCGCCGCCAGCGCGGTGTCGGCCTCCGCCGCCTCGAGCTCAGCGGAAGCACGCTTCTTAACCAGAGCGTTGACGATCTCGTACTGCGCGAGCAGAGGCGCGTGCAGCTTCGTCCCCTCCGCGATCCACCGGGTCACAAGCGAGATGGCCTTCTCGGTATGCCGCTCTTCCAAGACCAGCGCCAGTATCACGCTGGCGTCGATGACGACCTTGGCGGCTATGGCTAGCGTTGTTCCATCTCGTCGCGAACTTCGCGGATCAGCGCGGCGGCATCGACGACTTCCGTCTGGCCGGCCCGCGCGGACGCAGCAAGCTCCATCGCAACGCGATGCTGCCTTTCCCGATCGGCCTGAGACAGGGGCCGGTGCTGGGCTGCCTTGAGAGCACGCTCGGCCTGCTCCTCGCTCCAGTCGCGCATGTCCTTCGCGACTTTCTCCTTGGCAGTCATCAGACAGCTACTTTATCGTCTTCCACCTGATTGTCTCGGTATTTCGACGCCTAGAACCGTCCTGTTGGGCCTACGATGTCGCGCATGAATCGCCGACTGTCAGTCAGGCTCCCCGAGGGCCTGGCGTGGGGAATCGAGCTACTGGCCAAGCGGTCGGGCAACACCAAGAGCGAGATTGCCCGCGACGCCCTGAACAGAGCGGGCATCCAGATCCCCAGCAGCCCCGAGTGCCAGCTCGAGGCCGTGCGACGAGCCACAGCGGGACGCGCCGGCCAAACTGAAGTGGTCGATGCCGCCGCGCTGATCCGCGAAGTTCGCGACGAGATGGAAGAACACGACCAGCCCGATTCGCTCGCGCAGCGACAATCGGCCTGTCAAAGAGGTCAAGGACCCAGAAGAAGCCGAGCGACGTCCCGCTTTCAGGAAAACCCGCTGACCTGATTCGGCACTCGATGGCGAGGGTGGTGTCCAGTTCCAGGACATAGGCGACACCTGTGTCGAGACATAGGAGACACCCAACGAAGGGGGATCTCCTGTGGCAAAGGCGCGGTATCTGGTCGAGGCGCATCTGGTGGAGGGCCGCTCGGTCGC